>Ga0115551_1000238_pt1 | contig 39459 bp, 39 predicted proteins | sample COGITO_mtgs_1103_FD_87179 | JGI IMG/M metagenome (GOLD analysis project Ga0115551, IMG submission 87179) | Pelagic marine microbial communities from North Sea - COGITO_mtgs_110321 | ecosystem: Environmental > Aquatic > Marine > Epipelagic | place: Germany:Helgoland, sampling site Kabeltonne... | reverse complement strand
TTTCATTTTCATTTTCATTTTCATTTTCATTTTCATTCTGAATCGCCCCTAGTTCACTAGACACTCTTTAACTATATAATGAGTTAACAGAGGAGGCCAATATGGCTGGTGAACGATACAACGAAGAATTTAAGATAGCAGCAGTTAAGCAAGTAACCGAAGGCGGTTATTCAATAGCCGATGTTGCTAAGCGTTTAGGGATTACAACCAAAAGTCTTTATAACTGGCGTGATCGCTATGGTGAAAACGCACAAGTCTACCAAGAAAAGCAGTCCAGTTCAGATGAACTTCGTAAGCTTAAAGCTGAACTTAAGCGTGTAACCGAAGAGCGTGACATCCTAAAGGAAGCCGCCGTGTTCTTTGCCGTCGAGTCGAAGAAAAATACACGTTCATAAAAGCTCGCCGCCATAAATATCCCATACGTACGCTATGTCGGGCACTAGAAATTCATCCTAGTGGTTTCTATGCCTGGCTAGCAAACCCACTAAGTAAGCGTGCAAAAGAAGACGAATACTTATTAGGGTTTATCAAGCAATACTGGCTAGAGAGTGGCTGTGTTTATGGCTATCGAAAAGACTATAAAGACTTACTAGCCGGAGGTGATCAGTGCGGTAAAAATCGTGTATATCGCCTGATGCGAACCGAAGGACTTCAAGCTCAGCGAGGCTATAAGAGAAAAAATAACTATGGAGGTGGTGACTTATCGACCGTTGCACCGAATCTACTTAATCGTGAATTTAATGTCGAAAAACCAAATACTGTCTGGGTTACAGATATTACTTATATTCGTACACAAGAAGGGTGGCTTTTTCTTGCAGTGATCATTGATCTGTTTTCACGACAAGTAATTGGCTGGTCTATGGGAAGTCGTATTAATACAGATTTGGTACTTAATGCAATAACGATGGCCTGCTGGCGACGTAAGCCAAAAGGCGAAGTTATTGTTCATTCAGATCACGACGTCATGGAAATAATAATGACTTGTCGCCAATGCAATATGAAAAGAACTATTTTTTGAAACAAAGCAGTGTCTAGAAAACTAGAGGCGATTCACCCCCACCCTTTTTTTTAATTCTCAATCATAAGATGAAAATAGGAATAACAGTGACAAATTAGATTCAATTAGGTCACTTTATGAAGTCAGCTATCCAGTCATTATATTGACATTTTTAAGATATCCATGTAACTAAATGTAATTTTACGCTTATGTATTTTTATATATGGCTAAAATGGCGGATAATAGTTTCTGAGAAATTATGCTTAGATATTTGGGTTTTAGCCTTGTGTAGGATGTATTAGCGCATTTAACTGTAAAATAATCTCTAAGAATGTAAAAGAATCAGCATTACATAATATTACGTTGTTAGTATGCGCGACAGAAAATCTCTAGATCTAAGAAGTAATGATTTAGGTCGGTTCGTACATTAAAAACCCAAATGGAATAGTTCAGAATGTCATTCAAAAATCTATTATTTAAAACCCCTCTAAATGTATCTCCAGCAGCTTTATTTACAGGATTAAGAGCGGCGTTAATTGCGTCATCTGCGTTGTCATTTTCAGCAAATGCAGAATGGTGGAATGAGATGGATGCTTATGTTGGTGCTGGTATCGGTCAGAGTGATATAAGTCCTCAGCACGTCAAGGATCAAGGCTTTACCATTGATGATTTTTCGCAAACATCTTGGAAATTAACCGGTGGTCTGGATTTAAATGAGTATATTTCTATTGAAGCTTATTATAGTGATTTAGGCAGTACAGATCTGAGCCCGAATGCTGAAATCGGTTACCGTATGGCAGGTGCAGACGCTATTTTTCATTATTGGGCGAAAGGTGAAGAGCGCCTACCTGGTAGTATTGCTTTATACGCTAAGGCTGGTTTAAATCATACGGACACGTATAGTCGTGGTAATGTTGATGAAAATGATGGCCTAAGAAAGTTATTTGGTGGTTTGGGTGCAGAAGTGTATTTGCCACAAAAATTTAGCGTACGTTTTGAGTTCGAGTCATATAATGCGGATGCTTCGTTACTTTCGTTGAACCTAATTAAGCGTTTTGGTTTCAGTTCAAAACGATCGACGCAAAAAGAATTTGTTGCGATGGTAGAGCAGTTGCCTAAAACAGCAGCAGGTCCAAAAGTGGCTGTATTATTACCGGTTGTCCTTGATTCTGATTTAGATGGATTATTAGATGATGAAGACCAGTGTCCTGATACGGCTAAAAATGCGGCAGTTGATCAGTTCGGTTGTGTCGTTGTAGAAAATAAAAAGGCTGCCAAGAGAGAAAGTGTTATTAGTAAAAGCGTTATGGATGGCGTGATTTCTAATGTACAGTTTGACTCGAATTCTGATAATTTAACTCAGACAAGTAAGAATGAATTGGATAAAGTGGCACAGTTATTAGCTGTTAGTACTGCTGTTAACGTTGAAATTCAAGCGCACAGTGATAATACTGGTAGTGCTATTTATAATAAAAACCTATCGCAGAAGCGCGCTGAATCAGTAGTTTCATATCTAACTGATAAAGGAATTGATTCTAGTCGAATGTCTGCCGTTGGTTATGGAGAAGAAAAGCCTGTTTTTGACAATGAAACAAAAATTGGCCGTGCAAAGAATCGTCGCGTTGAATTTATTTTAACAACTAATTAAAACAAGCATACCTACTTAACGGCATTAAGGTTTAACAGCATTAATGTCGTTAAGCAGGGAGATCACTATGAAGTCTAATCCTATGAAAATCGCTTACTTAGAAGATGACCTTGAACAAGCAAAAATGGTTATTGGTTGGTTTGAAGAGTTTGGTTATGCTTATGAGCATTTTTCTCGAACTCAGGCTTTATTGAATAGGCTTAGAGACGAGGACTTTGATATTGCATTGCTTGATTGGGAATTACCCGATATGTCAGGCCTCGATGCGATTAAATTAATACGCAGTAAGTATCATCAAGATCTACCTATTTTATTTTGCTCAATGAGAGATACTGAAGCTGACGTTGTACAGGCGTTAGAGTTAGGCGCTGATGACTACATGCGGAAGCCGTTATTGCGTATTGAGCTTAAAGCACGTATCAGTGCGTTATTACGTCGATCACAAGGCATGCAAGAAAACAAAATGATTGAGCATGGCCCATATCGTTTTGACTTGAGTAACAAAGTTGCATTGGTCAATGGTGAGCCTGTCAATATGACTGATAAAGACTTTGAGGTTGCCAGCTGTTTATTTGATAATATTGGCCGTATTCTCTCACGCAGTTTTTTATTAGAAACAGTATGGGGCATTTCGTCAGATCTTAATACGCGTACAGTTGATGTTCATGTTAGTCGTGTTCGTAAGGCTCTCGGGATTTCACCAGAAAGTGGCTTTCGAGTTAAAACTATTTACCAGCATGGCTATCGGCTAGAAAGGGTCGAATAGCATGAAGTTCAAAAACAATATAAATGAGGATGTAAAATGAAAGCAATAAAGCGATTATTAATCTCTACAGTGTGCGCTTTACTGCTAGTTAATGTTTCTTTTGCCAGTTCAGATACCGGCGATTTGCGTTATACGGTAAAGAAAAACGATACGGTTTGGGGGATTTGCAAAACTTATGTTAGTGATCCTCTATGTTGGAAAAAATTGGTTGTCTATAACCAACTAAAAAATCCTAAGTACCTTCCTCCAAAATCGATCATACGTATACCTAAAGAGTGGTTGTCAGATCATCCTACAACGGCATTGGTTATTGCTGTAGAAGGGCAGGTGAGTGTGACGCGAAATACATCCAAAGAACAGCGAAGCTTAATCGTTGGTGATCTACTTAATCAACAAGATGTTGTGCAAGCACTTAATGGCAGTGCAATGATTAAATTTGCCGATCAATCTAGATTGCTGCTAAAAGCAAACAGTACTATTCGCATGGAAACTCTTCAGTTTTATGACCCGAGTCAATTGGTTAATACTCGGGTGGAGTTATTAAAAGGTCGAGTGAAAGCTCAGGTTGAAAAAATCAGTAATGAAAATAGTCGTTATGAAGTCGTTACACCCGCGGCAGTTGCTGCGGTAAGAGGAACAGAGTTTCGAGTTGCGAACGAGAAAAATGATAATGGCCGCGCTGTTATGAGAACAGAGTTATTAACTGGCGCGCTTGAAGTTGTATCTGATAATAATAAACAAAATATTATCGCAGGTCAGGCGGTAATGGCGGTTGAAGATGAGGGCGTTTATGATCCTGTTGTATTATTACCTCGGCCTTTATTAGAAATTAATGGAGCGCGAAGTTTTCAACTGCCTTATGACGTTCAATGGAAACCTATTAAGGGGGCTGTTTCTTATCAGGTTACGCTCATGACTGAAGATAACCAAATGTGGCAAAAAAGTACTACTGAAACAAAATTTAAATTACAGGATTTAGATTCGGGTCGCTTTGAATTGCTAATTCGAGGTGTTGACTCCCAAGGATTCGAAGGACGAAATCGTCGTTTGAAAATAAATTTTCCTTAGATGCTAAGACTTGAATGTTAGCTTTGTTGAAAAATTCAACAACGAATCGCTTTGATTGGCCACTATTAATTCTAGGACTAATTATATTACTCCAAGTTAATAGCAATCAATATTGGGATTGGACTCAAGGCTTTGACTACTCTATTTATGACAGTCATATACAGAATTTTTCGCAGCCTGCTGACGATAAAATACTCATAATTGAAATTGATGAGCAAAGCCTCTCTTTGCTCGGCGACTGGCCATGGCCACGAAGTTATCATGCTCAGATGATTAATCTGTTAACCCAGGCAGATGCCGGTGTTATTGCTTACAACATCATCTTTTCCAATTCAAATCCCGAAGATATAAATGATCAACTGTTATCTGGTGCTATTGAAAGCAGTGGGCGAACGATTTTGCCTTTGTACTTTGATCGTTTATTAAAAGAAGATGATGTTTCAGAAGTCCTGCCAGCACTGGCTTTTAGGAAATATTCTGGATTGGGGCATGTTAATACCTATTTAGATGAAGATGGGACATTGCGCTCAATTCGTTTGATGGATCGATTTAAAGAGCAGCGTTGGCCACATTTCTCATTTGCCAGTTTTTTGTTTAACCAACCTTATTCCCCGTTATTAGAATTAAATTTAGATGATGTATTTATTCCTTTTATTACTAAAGGGGATTTTCAAAGGGTATCGTTTGTTGATGTATTAACAGGTCTGGTGCCAGCAGAAACATTTTCACAACGCACTGTATTTGTTGGCATGACAGCGACATCAATGGGAGACCCGTTATTGATTCCAACTAATGATGGTGGAAGGCAAACGCCTGCGGTTGAGATTAATGCAAACGTTTACCAGGCGCTTGATAATGGCCAGTTAATAAGTCCACTTCCTAATCTACTGTCTTTGATTATTAATACAGTGTTTGTACTTGTTGCTTTGTATCTCATGCCCAAGTTATCAGGGATTCAACAGTTTGCGGTCACTCTGGTATGTATTTTATTGGCTTGGTTATTAAGTTACGGATTGTTGTATCAGGGTTATTGGTATAGAAGTGCGGGTTTAATAATTGCTCTTCTTACTATTCCTTTTATATGGAATTTATTGCGCTTAAGTCGATTATTTAACTATCTTCGACAACAAGTTAATCAGTTAAAGCGACAGCAAGATACGGAAGCGTTTCGTTTGCCAAATTATCATGGTTTGGATACTGAGGACGACCTCAACGCCTTTCTTAGGTTGATGCAGATCGATGATTATCAAATATTGTCTTTTGATTCGGATCTTTCAGAGCAAGCAACATTATCTGCTTATGACTCTGTCGATACGATTACCAAAAAATTAAAATTGTTACTTAATAGTGAAGAAAAAATCTTATTGTTAAATTTTAAAGAATTTACGTCATTAGAGCGACATAAGTTAAACATATTAAAACAGCTGCTATTACAAAAGCAGCGTGATGAATTAAAAGTTATTCATCAGTCACAATCTTCAAATGATGTATTTACACAGCAGTTATCATTAATTAGCGGTTTTCAGCAGCAGCTATCAATGACACATTCATTATTCGAAGAGAGTATTGAGGGCGTTTCGGCAGGTATTTTAGTATCTGATCTTACGGGTAAGGTTTTATTCAGTAATAAAGCGTTGAGTGAGCTAATAAAAATTGATGTCTTTGATACGGATTTGTTATTCCAGTCAATTACCTTGATTAAAGGTGAGTGGTTAGGGCTTTTACGAGATGCCGTTTTATTGCAAAGCTCTGTTACTGTCGAAGCGAAGATAGGACAAAAAGATTTATCTGTGAGTATTCGCTGTATTCAAGATAAGGTGGATGCTAGCCTCTCACCTTTAGCGCCTTTATTAGTTTTCAATATCACCGATATCAGTACTGTAAAGCAAGCTCATAGAAGTCGCAGTGAGATGATTGATTTTCTTTCTCATGACTTACGCTCTCCCATGGCCTCATTGCAGGCATTGGTTAATCAGTTGCGCAACAGGAAGTCAGCGTCTTTAGATGTCGAAGATTTAATTGATAAGGTTGATCAGTACAGCCGACGGGGATTGGATTTTTCAGAGCAGTTTTTAGAGCTGGCAAAAGTAGAAAGTGATGAGGAGGTTTTGTTATATGAAGTGGACCTTTATTCTGTCGCACAAAATGCGTTCGATACGCTTTATCACCAAGCGCAAGAGAAGTCGATTCAGCTCGAAATAGATATTGATGGTGATTATTGGGTATTGACCAATGGTGAGCTACTTGAAAGAATTTTACTCAACTTGGTCAGTAATGCGATTAAATACAGCCCTAATGATAGTCGCGTTTTATTGAAAGTGCGGGTTTTACAAAATACTCTTTTACAGGTCGGGGTGGGTGATGAAGGACCTGGAATTCCAGATGAGTTATCAAGCCGTTTGTTCAAGCCTTATTCAAGAGGAAAGGATAGTAATACAAAAAAAGCGCAAGGAATCGGTCTTGGTTTGCGTTTTGTTGATGTGGCTCTGAAGCGACTGAATAGTCAAATACAATTTGAAACCTCTGCTGACGGAACATTGTTTTACTTTAATTTAGAATCAATCGATCTGGTTTAAGATTATTGTCTGGCCGCTTATAAAGCGGCCAACTTATATCTTTTGTTGTGCTTCTACTTGCTGATCTAAAATTTCACAGATCTCTTCTTGAATATGCAGGCACAAATCAGGGTCACTGATGGGCTTATCATTGCAGTCGGAGATAAAGAATATATCAGAAATGCGTTCGCCTTCTGTCATGATTTTAGCACTGTGCATGAGTAAATTATGCGTCATAAAAAACTCCCCCATGCGTGCTAGTAGGCCCGGACGATCCGCTGCAATGACTTCTAATACGGTTCGCATCATGACGGGATCATTACTGAGTGTCACTTGAGTTGGGACCTGGAAATGCTTCAGTTGGCGAGGTGTACGGCGTTGAATAACTGAGCTGTATTCTTCGGGTGTGGAGAGCGCATGAGTTAACGTTTTTTTGATCTGATCAATTCGTGCAGGATCGTTGCCAATGGCATCCCCGTTCTCGTCTAATACAATATAGGTATCAACGGCATTGCGATTATTTGATGTCATGATGCGAGCGTCTTGAATACTAAGATTCAGCTGATCCAAGGTCGCTGTAGTGACTGCAAATAAATTGGGATGGTTTTTCATAAAGATAAAGATTTGAGTTGCCCCCTCAAAATCGATATCACTCGTTTCTTTAATAGCGACTAAGGGAGATTCACTAAAGCCGTGGTCAGTAATGATCTGAGTATGCCAAACGATATTCTCAGTACCTTCTCGTAGGAAGTAGTCATCTCCTGGTTCAGCCCATATTGTACGAGCATGATCTTCATCGATGCCGAGTTTTTCTAATTCGTAAATAGCTTCGCATTGAATGGCACTAATGAGCTGTTCTTTACCCATTGAATTATTTAAGCCCCGGCGGAATGCTTGTTTTGTATTGTAATACAGTGTGCGCATTTGCTCTGCACGCCAGCCAGTCCATAGTTTTGGGTTGGTGCTGTTTATGTCGGCGATGGACACTAGAAATAAATGTTGCAGGTGATCCATGTCACCAACTTCAAGTGCAAAGTGGTGAATGTCTTCTGGATTGTTGATGTCAATTCTTTGAGAGGCTTGTGACATTAGCAGGTGATTGCGTACTAGCCATTCCACCATGTCGGCATCGTACTGGCTAAGCTTGTGCTGTCGACAAAACGCTTTGGCGATTTCAGCCCCTACAACTTCATGATCTCCACGATGCATTTTACCTGCATCATGGAGAATGGCTGTGATGTATAAAACTTCTTTGCGTTTGATTTTATGGATTAAGTTGTAAGCAACAGGGAAGTGTTCTTTTTCATCCGCATGGCGATACCTACGCAACATTTGCACCATTCGAAGGCTATGCTCATCGACGGTATAAATATGAAATAAGTCATACTGCATATGGCCAATGATACTGCCAAAATCAGGAATATAGCGGCCTAAAATACCGTAGCGCATCATGCGTTTTAATGTGCTGGAAATTTCTAGATTGTTTCTAAGAAATTGCATAAAAAGATCATTATGCAAAGGCTTCTCGCGAAAGTCTTGATCAATTAATTCTCGATGATCATGTAATGCTCTGATGGTGCTTGAGTGCATTCCTTCAATATTATCGCGCTTAGCAAACTCAACAAATATACGTAATAGAAGTTCAGGCTTGTCGGCAATTCTTTTTGGGTCGGTTAGTCGAATGTGACCATTAAAAATATAAAGATCATCGTCAATCGCTTCAATTTGATCTTGGCCACTGTCGCCAAAAACATCGTCTTTAATATGGTAAAGAAGAATGTCGGTGAGCTCGGTAAGTGCAAGTTGATGACGATAAAATTGCAGCATCATATGTTCGACACCGAGCATTTCTTCATCATCACGAAAGCCTAAAATCTCGGCAATCTCTTTTTGTAAATCAAATAATAGGCGGTCTTCTTCCCTGTTCGTGACCATATGTAAAGCGTATCGCAGCTGCCACAAAAATTCAGTGCTGCGTTTGTATTGATCTAGTTCAAATTGAGTTAAAAATTTATATTGTTTTAACTCTTCCAATTCTTCGTGTCGGAAGTGTCGCATCGCCATCCAGTTAATGGTTTGGATGTCGCGTAAAGTGCCTGGTGAGTTTTTTACGTTGGGCTCTAAGTTGTACTCTGTATCTTCATGCTTTGCATGGCGCTTTTTTAACTCTTCCCATTTGGCTGCAAAAAACTCAGGGCCAGACCAAATTATGCGAGGATCTGTTTTCTCTTGCAGTTGCAGTAGTAGTGACTCATTGCCAGCAATGGTTCTAACTTCCATCATGTTGGTAATAATAGTGAGGTCTTTTTTTGCCTCGCTAACGCATTCATCCAATGTGCGAACGCTATGGCCAATATCCAGTTTTAAGTCCCAGAGTAGGGTGATAAAGCTTTGTAAGGCTTCTTTATGTTCATCGAATGCGGCTTCGTTTTCTAATACAATTAATAGATCAATGTCGGAGTGTGGTTGCAGCTCGGCGCGACCGTAGCCACCCACAGCGAGTAGCGATATGCTGTCTTTGCTATTAGGATTGTCATTGAATCCTGAGTTTTGCCACAAACAAAATAAAATTTGATCGATGAGTTTTGATCGATGAGCAACGAGGGTTGCCGCGTCTAGTGTGGCACGAAAATAGTTATGGCATTGTTGTTTTATATCGGCGAGCAGCGGTTTGATTATGGGGAGGGGTGAGATGGCCGTATTTAATTGCTCAAGTAACGCTTCGTTATCGATGCTTGGAAGCTCTAAAGTCGTCTGATTTACGGCCATCGTTGTCAAAATCTATACCCTAACTTGTTACTGTTATGAAGCTGATTGTTAAACCGATTGTGATACCTGCTATTTTAAGCCAGTGAATGAAAGACTCACTTACCAATATTGAGTCTCTTCTTTACGACGGGTTAATACATCGACCCCATCTTCGGTGACTAAGCAGGTGTGTTCAAATTGTGCACTAGGCTTGCGGTCTTTAGTAACCACTGTCCAACCATCAGGTAGTTGTTTATTAAAGCGTTTGCCTTGGTTGATCATTGGTTCGATGGTGAAGGTCATGCCCGGTAATAATTCCATACCAGTGCCGGCTTTACCATAATGCAGAACCTGAAAACCATCCTCGTGGAATTCGCTGCCAATACCATGGCCGCAATATTCACGCACAACAGAGTAGTGATTACTTTCAGCGTACTGCTGAATAATAGCGCCAATATCGCCTAAGCGGCAGCCTGGCTTAACTAAGGCGATGGCTTTATACATGCTCTCTTGTGTGATATCGACTAAGCGTTGAAGTGGCGCGCTTGCTTCACCAATAAAGAACATTTTACTGGTATCACCATGATAGCCATCTTTAATAACAGTAATGTCGATATTAATAATATCGCCTTTTTTTAAGGCTTTATCATTTGGAATGCCGTGGCAGATGACGTGGTTCACGGAAGTGCAAATAGACTTAGGGAAACCATGGTAGTTGAGAGGGGCTGGAATAGCTTCTTGAACGTCAACGATGTAGTTATGGCAGATCGTATTGAGTTCGTCAGTGGTGACACCCACTACAATATACTCTTCGATCATTTCCAAGACTTCCGCAGCCAATCGTCCGGCAATGCGCATTTTCTCGATTTCTTCAGCTGTTTTAACAAATTTTGACATATTTATTCGCTTGCACTGTCGCTTATACGATTGATTAGTTTCACTTAGCTTACGTGTGATACCCATTAATTGGATCATTGTACGCTCATCTTAAGCTTTTATAAATGGGGCAAATATGACATGTAAGAAGGCTATTTAAAATAGATATTGAGATGGAATTTTCTTTATTTTCATCTCTATTAATGGTATAAAGCGCCGCTGATTAGGCCTATCTTACCTCAGTATTTACGAATACGTTCTTAAATGCTTTGTTTGATACTTGTTCAGTAAATAATACACACACTCATCATAACGATGTTGCGGGGTGCCGAAAGGTCGCAGTATTGGATGGGTGGAGGCTCAACCCAAATTTAATTAAGGTAGTTATATTATGGCGCAAGTAAGTATGCGTGACCTGCTTAAAGCAGGCGTTCACTTTGGACACCAAACTCGTTATTGGAACCCTAAGATGGGTAAATACATCTTTGGTGCTCGCAATAAGATTCATATCATCAACTTGGAACACACTGTTCCTGCATTAAACAATGCATTGAAGTTGATTGAAAGCCGCACTTCAGGCAACAACAAAGTATTGTTTGTTGGTACTAAGCGTGCAGCAAGTAAAATCATCCAACAACAAGCAGAGCGTGCTGGCCAGCCATACGTTGCTCACCGCTGGTTGGGTGGTATGTTGACTAACTACAAAACTATTCGTCAATCTATTAAGCGTTTTCGCGATTTAGAAGCTCAAAAAGCAGACGGTACTTTTGAGCAGTTGACTAAGAAAGAAGCTTTGATGCGTGCCCGCGAAATGGACAAGCTAGAGCGTTCTATCGGTGGTATCAAAGACATGGGCGGTTTGCCTGATGTTGTTTTCGTAATCGACGTTGACCACGAGCGCATCGCGATTCAAGAAGCAAATAAGTTGGGTATCCCAGTTGTTGGTATCGTTGATACTAACTCTAACCCAGATGGTATCGATTACGTTATTCCTGGTAACGATGATGCGATCCGTGCAATCGAGATTTACGCAACAGCAGTAGCTGACGCGGTTCTTGAAGGCAAGCAAGCAACGGCTGCTGATAAAGGCGAAGTTGTTGAAGAGAAAGCTGAGCCAGCGGCTGAGTAATTTCTAAGCTTCATCAAAAAAAAGGGGCTTGCCCCTTTTTTTTTGATCATTATTTTAAAGCTTTGTTGAGAAACGAGGCTTTGTACTTTATATAAATACTGGACATTAAGGACTCTTCCTATGGCACGTATATCTGCACTATTGGTTAAAGAATTACGCGAGCGCACTGGCTTGGGTATGATGGAATGTAAAAAAGCTTTGACGGCTAGCGAAGGTGATATCGATCTAGCGATTGAAGACCTACGTAAGAACTCTGGCCTAAAAGCGGCTAAGAAAGCTGATCGTACTGCGGCTGAAGGTAAGGTATTTGTTGCTACCAATGGCAATGCTATCTTTGCTGTTGAAGTTAACTCTGAAACAGATTTCGCAGCAGGCGATGCTAACTTCCTAGGTTTTTCTGACAAGGTTGTTGCTAAAGTTGCTGAAACTAAAGAAACTGACATTGCGACAGTAATGGCGGGTGAGCTTGAATCAGCTCGTGAAGCTTTAGTTCAGAAAATTGGCGAAAAAATTGAAGTTCGTCGCATCTTTACTTTAGAAGCTGACGTAGTAGGCCATTATGTTCACTCTAACGGTAAACTAGCGGCAATCGTTGGCCTTCAGGGCGGAAACGAAGAAGTAGCTAAAGACATTGCTATGCACATTACTGCACTAAGCCCAGTTGTGGTTAATGCGGCTGATATGCCTGCAGACCTTGTAGCTAAAGAAAAAGAAATTATTAAAGCTCAGCCTGATATGGCGGGTAAGCCAGACGCTATCGTTGAAAAAATGATGGGTGGTCGTATTAGCAAGTTCTTAAAAGAGTCTAGCTTGACGGATCAGCCTTTTGTTAAGAATCCTGATATCACTGTTGGCCAGCTTGCGAAAGACGCCGGTGCTGTTATCGTTTCTTTCCAGCGTATTGCTGTTGGTGAAGGCGTTGAAGTTGCTGAAGTTGATTTTGCTGCAGAAGTTGCTGCTCAACTTAAGGGTTAATTCTGATTGAATTGACTGGGAATTCTTTCTTGTAATGTGAGAGAATTCTAAAAATGCCGGGGTAACCCGGCATTTTTTTGAAAGCCTGAAATGGTTTTTGTCACCCCCAAATTATATTGATGACACCACTGGAGTTGGCTATGGCTGAACAACGCACCCCTAGATACAAACGCATTCTTCTTAAATTGAGCGGTGAAGCGCTAATGGGAGAGCTGGGTTTTGGTATTGATCCAAAAGTTTTAGACCGTATAGCGCTTGAAATTGGTCAGCTGGTAGGTATTGGTGTGCAGGTCGGGATAGTAATTGGCGGTGGTAATTTATTCCGTGGTAAAGCGTTAAGTGAAGCCGGCCTAGATCGAGTTACTGGCGACCATATGGGTATGTTGGCTACGGTAATGAATGCTTTGGCTGTGCGTGATGCGCTAGAGCGTTCAAATATTACGACACGTGTTATGTCTGCGATTCCAATGAGTGGTATTGTAGAGCATTACGATCGTCGTAAAGCAATGCGTGGTCTGAACAATGGCCAGGTTGTTATTTTTTCTGCGGGCACCGGTAACCCGTTTTTTACTACCGATTCTGCAGCGTGTTTGCGCGGTATTGAAATTAATGCTGAAGTGGTTCTTAAGGGCACCAATGTGGATGGCGTATATACTGCCGATCCTAAGAAAGACCCAGAAGCTGTAAAATACGATACATTAACCTATACCGAAGTGCTGGATAAGCAGTTGGGTGTAATGGACTTGACCGCTATTTGCTTGGCGCAAGATCACAACATGCCTTTGCGTGTTTATGATATGCATGAGGCAGGTAACTTAGCGAAGATTATCATGGGTAGCGATGTAGGCACCCTAATTGTCAATGAGGAAAGCTAATAATGATTAATGATATTAAAAATGATGCGCAAGAGCGCATGGTGAAAAGTGTAGGCGCTATGGTTGATGCCTTCAAAAAAATTCGTACCGGTCGTGCGCATCCCTCTATTTTAGAAGGTGTGATGGTTGATTATTACGGCTCTCCTACGCAACTTTCACAGCTTGCCAATATCAACGTAGAAGATGGTCGCTGCTTAGCAATTGTGCCATGGGAAAAACCTTTAATTCCAGCGATTGAAAAAGCCATTATGAAGTCTGACTTGGGTCTTAACCCGTCGACGACAGGTGATAAAATTCGTGTGCCTATGCCAGCTTTGACTGAAGAAACTCGTAAGCAGTTTATCAAGCAAGCACGTGCTGAAGCTGAGAAGGGTCGAATTTCAATTCGTAATATCCGTCGTGATGCTAATGGTATGATCAAAGATCTTTTGAAAGAGAAAGAAGTTTCTGAAGATGAAGAACGTGCGGGTCAAGATCAGGTTCAAAAATTGACTAATCAGTACGTTGCTGAAATTGAAACGGTATTGGCCGCTAAAGAAAAGGATTTGATGCAGGTTTAACCTGTATTGAAACTTTAAGGCAAAAAAATGTCGACAAGTATTTCGGAAAATACAGCTGTGGAGGGGGGAGTTCCCCGCCATGTTGCTGTCATCATGGATGGTAATAACCGTTGGGCGAAGAAGCGTCTAATGCCTGGTGTTGCCGGGCATAAAGCGGGTGTTGATGCAGTACGTGCGGTCGTTGAAACGTCTGCAGAGCAAGGTATTGAGGTCTTAACTTTATTCGCTTTCAGCAGTGAAAACTGGCGACGCCCAGAAATAGAAGTGAATGCTTTAATGCAGCTCTTTATCATTGCGTTAGAGCGAGAAGTGAAGAAACTGCATAAAAATAATATCCGTCTAGTTGTTATGGGGGATAAATCGGCGTTTCAGAACAAAATTCAAACTCTTATTTCTGATGCAGAGCAACTTACCAAAAATAATGATCGCATGACTCTCGTTATTGCGGCTAATTATGGTGGTCAGTGGGATATTGCCCAGGCGGCAAAACGTATTGCTCAAGATGTGGAAGCTGGTAAGCTGAGCGCAGATGACATCAATGAACAAGTATTTCATAAATATACTTGGCTGAATGAATTCCCAGCGCCGGATTTGATGATTCGTACTGGCGGTGAAGAGCGCATCAGTAATTTTATGCTGTGGCAAACTGCTTATTCTGAATTCTATTTTTCAGATGCGCTTTGGCCTGATTTCAAACAACAAGAATATAAAAAAGCATTGGCCGCTTTCGCTAATCGAATTAGGCGATTTGGACGGACCGATGATCAGCTAACAGAAGGGTAGTAGTTTGTTTAAGCAACGTCTTATTACAGCATTAGTTTTAGCGCCACTTATGATTGGCGGAATTTTCTTTTTACCGATAGAGCAGTTTGCTTACTTTATTGGTTTTATTGTTACGGTTGCCGCGTGGGAATGGGCAAATTTATCAGGCTATACTTCCCCGCTTGTCCGTATTGGTTACGCAGTGTTAGTCGCAGCGAGTACTTTTGTGACGGGTTATTGCATGGCGAAGCATGCTGAACTTGCATCTTTGATTTTAGCTATCGGCGCTTTTTGGTGGTTAATTGCCTCTGTATTAGTGATGCAATATCCTAAAAAAGTTGCTCTTTGGCAGGCTAGGCCGGTACGTGCAGTATTAGGTTTATTGGTTTTGATTCCTATGTGGGTTGGCTTTATGACATTGAAGAGTCAGGAGCACAGTTCATTAATAATCGTCTACGTTATGCTGCTTATTTGGGGGGCTGATACAGGGGCTTATTTTGCAGGCAAAACTTGGGGCAAGGCAAAGCTAGCACCGAGTGTGAGTCCCGGTAAATCATGGGCCGGTTTTTGGGGCGGATTGGCCACCACTGGTTTGATTGCGGTTATCTTTTCTCTGTGTGTTCACCAGTGGTTACGTCCGATGACGATGGCTGATTTTGCATTGCTGGCCGTGATGACATTTATAACAGCCATTATTTCTGTAATGGGTGACTTAGTTGAAAGTATGATGAAACGTCATCGTGGTATTAAAGATAGCTCACAGCTATTACCTGGACATGGCGGAGTGTTAGATCGCATTGATAGTATGGCGTCCGCAGTACCTGTGTTTGCTTTTTTTATGCTGTTATTCGGTTGGCAGTTGGCACTCTAGTTGCTGATTGATAATCTTTTGAATATTAAATTATGAGCGAGCAATAATGAGCCAGTGGATTACCGTATTAGGCGCAACAGGCTCAATTGGTAGCAGTACCCTAGATGTTATTCGTCGTCACCCGACTCGTTACCGCGTTTATGCGCTAACGGGTTTTTCTCGTATAGAAAAACTTGTTGCAGCTGCGCTTGAGTTTTCTCCTCGTTTTATAGTGGTTCCTGATGATTCTACCGCTGAGCAAGCCCGTGACTTATTGATTCAAGTGCCGAAAAATAGCCAAGATTTTGATTGTCAGGTATTGGTGGGTGAAGAGGCACTTGCGCGCGTTGCTTCAGATCCAGATGTCGATATGGTGATGGCATCGATTGTTGGTGCTGCGGGTTTATTGCCAACGTTGGCCGCTGCAAAGGCTGGCAAGCGAGTATTGCTAGCCAATAAAGAAGCTTTGGTGATGGCGGGTCCGTTATTTATGCAAGCTATTCGTGATAATGGTGCTGAGCTATTACCGATCGACAGCGAGCATAATGCTATTTTTCAAAGCCTGCCGGCCAATTATCAGGGCGATTTTTCACAGCACGGTATTGAGAAAATTTTATTAACGGCTTCGGGTGGTCCTTTTCGTAATAAAACGAAAGCAGAGTTGGTTGATGTTACCCCAGCCGAAGCCGTTGCTCATCCAAATTGGTCAATGGGCGCAAAAATTTCTGTTGATTGCGCCACCTTGATGAATAAAGGGTTGGAGTTGATTGAGGCGTGTTTCTTATTCAATTGTCGAGCCGATCAAATACAGGTGGTTGTTCATCCTCAAAGTGTTATCCATTCCATGGTGCAGTATAACGATGGTTCGGTGATTGCTGAGTTGGGACAGCCCGATATGCGAACTCCCATAGCTTACGGTATGGCATGGCCTGAGCGTATTGATGCGGGTGTTAAGCATCTTGATTTATTTGAGATTGCTCAGCTTGATTTTGTCGCACCTGATCATGAAACCTTCCCCTGCTTAAACTTGGCTAAAGCGGCTTTTAAGCGCGGTGGGATTTCCCCCGCGGTATTGAACGCGGCTAATGAAATTGCAGTTGCGGCTTTTTTGTCGGAACAAATTGGCTTTTTAGCTATCCCAATGTTGATTGAAAAAGTTATGGCTGTTTGTCCTGACAAAGCTGTTCAGTCTTTAGAAGATGTATTAGCTGCAGATCAGTGGGCTAGAGAGCAAGCAAATCGTGTATTGACGGATTTTAAAAACAGTAAGCAAAGAGTAGGTCTGTCATGAGCACCTTATTATCGTTTATTTTAGCCATTAGTATTCTCGTAGTGATCCATGAATTTGGTCATTTTTGGGTTGCGCGTCGCTGTGGGGTTAAGGTCTTACGTTTTTCCGTTGGGTTTGGAAAGCCTCTGTGGTCGTATACTGATAAGTTGGGCACGGAATTCTCAATTGCACCGATTCCGCTGGGTGGTTATGTTAAAATGCTGGATCAGCGAGAAGGCGACGTGAAGCCTGAAGAGTTGCATCAAGCCTTTAATCAGAAAACAGTTTGGCAGCGCATTGCGATTGCCAGTGCTGGGCCTATTGCGAATTTCATCTTTGCGGTATTTGCTTACTGGTCGATTTTCATGATGGGTACTTCAGGCTTGGTTCCTGTATTAGGCCAAGTCGAAGAGAACAGCCCTGCGTATGAGCAAGGCTTACAAGCCGGTGATCGCATTGTTGCGGTTGCAGATGTGGCGGTAGACAGTTTCCAGGAAGTCTCTTGGCAGTTAATTTCCTTTATTGGCGAGACGACTGAGTTGCCTTTAGTTGTTGAAGATAGTCAGCAAGTTCAGCGCAGTATACGTATTCCTATTGAGCGCTGGTTAACGGAGCAGGAAGCGCCTGATCCAATGAAAGCGCTAGGTATTCAGCCAAGACAGTTACCGATTGAAGCTATCATCGGGCAGGTGGTTGAAAAAGGGGCTGCTGCTCAAGCTGGACTTGTTGCAGGCGACAAAGTTGTGGGTATTATTGGTGCTGATACCTTTATTGAGATAGCAGATTGGCGTGACTGGGTTGCGGTTGTGCGTGATAATCCAGAGCAGTCCATGGATCTGTTGATTGAACGTGATGGCAAAGAGCTTTCTATTCAATTAATTCCTGCTCTTAAAAGTATTGAAAATGGTAAAACAATTGGTTATGTCGGAGCTGGGATAGACCCCTCTGCCATACCTGAAATACCGAGTGATTGGATAGCGGTCACAAAACTAGGCCCGATTGATTCCTTAGTTCAAGCGACGATTAAGACGCAACAACTGATTGTTTTCACTTTAGAGTCACTTTGGAAGATGATTTCGGGCGATCTTTCGGTCAAGAACTTGAGTGGACCGATTACCATTGCTAAAGTAGCGGACTCTTCAGCGAGTAATGGTTTACAGGCCTTTATTGGATTTTTAGCGTTATTAAGTGTTTCGTTGGGTGTTTTAAATTTATTACCCATTCCTGTATTGGATGGTGGTCATATTATGTTTTATGCCATTGAGGCAATTCGAGGTAGAGCATTATCTGAACGAACTCAGATAATGGCTGTACAGGTTGGCATGGTACTGTTAATGAGTCTCATGGTTATCGCTTTTTATAATGACATCAGCCGTTTATAGTTCTGTGTTATACAGACTGTTAATAATAGTGGCCTAATTTTTTTGGAATTGAATCGCATATGCGCGTTTTGTTTTTTACCTGTTTTTTAGCAGTATTTAGTCATTTAGCGGCTGCAGAGTCTTTTGTCGTGAGTGACATTCGCGTTGAAGGTTTACAGCGTATCTCTGCGGGAACGGTTTTTGAAGCCTTCTCTATTGATGTGGGTGATAGTGTCGATAGCCAGCGGTTAGCGACCGCGTCAAAGCGTTTATTTAAAACGGCATTATTTAACGACATATCATTGCAACGAGATGGTGATGTGTTAATTGTGCAGGTGGTTGAATTACCCACCATTACGCAGCTAGAAATTAAGGGCAACCAGGCCATTACCAGTGACGCGTTAAAAGACGGTTTGAAGCAATCGGGCTTAGCGGAAGGATTGGTTTTTAAGCGTTCTACTCTAGAGCGAATCTCACTCGAACTAGAGCGTCAGTACGTTGCACAAGGCCGTTACGATGCCAATATTAAAACCGAAGTGACTCCATTACCGAGAAACCGAGTAGGGTTAGTTATTCAGGTCGACGAAGGTACTGTTGCCTCGATCCAGCATGTTAATATCATTGGTAATTCCGTATTTAGTGATGAAGAATTGCTGAAAACGTTTCAGCTACAAACTAGTAATTTTTGGTCTTGGTATGCCAGTGATGATAAATACGCGCGTGAAAAACTTTCTGGGGATTTAGAGACTCTAAGGTCTTACTACCTCAATCGGGGTTATATTCGCTTTAACATTGAATCAACTCAAGTTTCAGTCTCGCCGAATAAAAAAGGTGTCTACATCACGATAAACGTTACTGAAGGTGATATTTATAATGTGCGCGAGTTGCAGTTAGCGGGTGATTTAGTTTTACCAGAAGAAGAATTAGAACGTTTTTATATTATTCAAGAAGGTGAGGTTTTCTCTCGTCAAAAAGTGACGCTTAGTAGTGACTTGATGATTAAGCGTTTAGGTAATGACGGTTATACCTTTGCCAAGGTTGATGGTATTCCAAAAATTGACGATGAAACAAAAGAAGTGGATATCACGTTCTTTGTTGAACCAGGCAAACGAACTTACGTTCGACGTATTAACTTTGCAGGTAACGAAAGCACGCTAGATGAAGTCTTGCGTCGTGAAATGTTACAAATGGAAGGTGGTTGGGCATCAACTGAAAAAATTGAAGCGGGTAAAAAACGTTTAAACCAACTCGGTTTCTTTAAAGGCGTTAACGTTGAAACGCCAGCGGTTGCTGGGGCCGATGATTTAATTGATGTGAACTACAGTGTTGAAGAGCAACTCAGTGGCAGTTTGAACTTTAATGTGGGTTATGCCGGTGGTAGTGGGTTTATTATAGGTACCAGTATTAGCCAGAATAACTTTTTAGGCACGGGTAACCGTATGTCTTTAGCGTTGCAAAAAAACAGCACCGTACAATCGTATAATTTTTCCTTTCAAGATCCTTATTACACCATTGATGGTGTGAGCCGCGGCTTCAACTTATTTTATCGTAAAACCGATTTCTCTAGTCAATCGTTTACCAGTGATTATCAATCTAATACGTTAGGCGGTAATGTATCTTTCGGCTATCCGATCAGTAATCGTGAGCGTTTGTCTTTTACCTTGGGCGCCTCGGAAACAGAAATGTTTGAAGGCTCCACCGTACCGGCAGAAATTTCAAGTTTCATCGATGATAATGGTGATCGCTTCCGTGAGTATTCTTTAGGTTCAAGTTGGAAGTGGTCGAATTTAAACCGTGGCCTATTTCCTACCGATGGCGCTCAGCAAAGCTTATCGTTTGACTTAGCGATTCCTGGCAGTGATTTGACCTATTACAAATTAGGTTATAAAGCGGATTATTATATCCCTTTAAATCTAGACTGGTCTCTTCGTTTCCGTACCGAGTTAGGATACGGCGATGGCTTTGGCGACTTAAACCAACTGCCTTTCTTTAAAAACTTCCGTGCCGGTGGTGTTGGTTCAGTTCGAGGGTATCGTACTAGCTCTTTAGGGCCGCAAGGTTTACCTGAATATAATCTAGTTGATCTTGTAGAAACGGATAATGATGGTAATCCAGTATTTGAGACAGATAACTTGGGACGTCCGGTAGTTGACAGTGGTGCAGCCCGTAATATTTATTATGAAAATGCCGACGGCGATATCGTTCGTGCTGTTAACTCAGCAGGTTATGCTCCTGTGTATGTCACAGATGCGGCTAATGGTTCAATTGAACAAGCGCCAGCCTACGTCGAGAGTGCTACAGCTTTGGGTGGTAATATACTAGTAGAAGGAAGCACTGAATTAATTTTCCCATTCCCGTTTATAGAAGATCGCAGTTCATTGCGCAGTGTATTTTTCTTAGATGCGGGTAATGTATTTACTGACCAGTGCTATAAGCCAAATGATAATGAAGCGCCTAATTTTACGAGTCATCCGTTTTGCAATGAAGGTATTGATCTTTCAGAGCTGCGTTTAAGTACGGGTGTTGGTGTGACTTGGGTAACGGCTATTGGGCCGCTGACCTTTACTTACTCTTTCCCATTAAATGATAAAGAAGATGATCGAACTGAAGGGTTTGAGTTCTCTCTTGGGCAAGTATTTTAAATAAATTAATTCATAAACTAACCACTTTAATAATAACTAGGAAGATAATATTATGCGTTTTTTACAAATAGCTCTATTGGCCATGGCTGCAAGTTTTGCTCAGGCAGAAATGAAGATTGCCGTTGTTGATATGCAGCGCGCGGTATTGGCATCGGATGAAGCTAAGATCGCTGTTGAGAAATTTCGTGCCGCTAAGCAAGATGACATTGATACTATCAGTAAGCTAGAAACTGAGCTGAAAGGTATTCAGGATAAGATTGCTAAAGATGGCGAAATTATGAGCGAAGACGAGCGTCGTAAGCTTAAAAATAGCTTTGAAGAAAAAGCGACAACGTATAAATTTCATCGTCAAAATATGCAAAAAGCAGAGCAGCAAGAGTTACAGCAGCTTGCCCAAGCAATGGAGCCAAAAATGCAGAAAGCGTTAAAGACGATCATCGATGAAAACAAGTATGACCTAGTTGTACGTCCTGAAATGGTTATCTTTAATGGTCCAGGTACAGATATTACTAAATTATTGCTTGAACAATTAAACAAAAAATAATCAGAGCAATAGATTTAGGCTGTTGGCTTGGATCTAAGTGCAGAATAAAAGGCTAGTGAATACCATGACACAACGATCTATTTCTTTAGCAGATATTGCTGAAAAAATTGGCGCTACTTTTGTTGCGAGCTCAGCAACCAATGATGATCAGATATCTGTGTCAGGTATTTCGACCTTGGAATTGGCCAGTTCTGAGCAAGTTACTTTTTTGGCGAACCCAAGTTATCGAAAGCAATTAGCGACAACTCAGGCCGCTGCAGTAATTTTACACCCCGATATGCAAGAAGAATGTCCTGTGTCGGCTTTAGTGATGAATAACCCTTATGTGGGTTTTGCTAAGCTGTCGCAATTATTTAATAACCTGCCTACCCAGGCAGCGTTCATTCATCCTTCCGCGACGATTGCGAGCAGTGCAAGTATTGCTGAAGATGCATCAATCGGCGCAAATGTTGTTATTGGTGAGTACGTGGAAGTGGGTGCTGGAACGCGCATTGGCCCTAATAGTGTCATTAGTGATCACTCCATTATTGGCGAGCAATGTATATTGCATGCGAATGTTGTGGTGTATCACGATGTGGTAATCGGTAACGACTGTATTATTCATTCAGGCTGTGTATTAGGTGCTGATGGCTTTGGCTTTGCTCCAGACGCAGGTGAGTGGGTGAAAATAGCGCAACTTGGTGGAGTTCGAATTGGTAGCCAAGTAGAGATTGGTGCGAATACAACGATTGACCGCGGCGCACTGGGTAATACTCAGATTGGTAACGGTGTGAAAATTGATGATCAAGTTATGATTGCTCATAACGTGGCTATTGGTGATTACTGTGCTATCGCAGCAACGTCAGGTATTGCGGGCAGCACAACGCTGGGTAAAAACTGCACGATTGCCGGTGGTGTTGGCATTGTTGGTCATATAGACATAACCGACGGTGTTCATATTACGGGCATGACACTCGTTTCAAAATCGATTAAAGAAGCGGGTGTATATTCATCGGGAACGGCAATGATGCCTGCCAATGAATGGAGAAAAAGCGCGACTCGTTTCCGTCAGCTAGATGATATGGCAAGACGTTTAAAGAAATTAGAAAAAAACCAATAGGTGAAAATGATGCCCGCTTTGGATGTGCAAGGTATTAAAAAGTTACTCCCTCACCGCTACCCATTTTTATTGGTAGATCGCGTGAACACTATCGACATTGAAGGACCTAATGTTGGCAGTATTAAAGCCATTAAAAACGTGACGATTAATGAAGAGTTTTTTAATGGTCATTTTCCGCAACACCCGATTATGCCCGGCGTATTAATCGTCGAGTCCATGGCGCAGGTTGCAGGAATTTTAGGTTTACACATGTTGGGAGAGAAGCGCACTGACAAAACAAGTTATTATTTTGCCGGCGCCGATCACGTTCGTTTTAAAAAGCCCGTTGTGCCGGGCGATCAGCTTCATTTAGAAGCTGAATACGTTAATAGTAAGCGTGGTATTTGGAAGTTTTCATGCCGTGCCCGCGTTGATGGTGATGTAGTGTGTTGTGCTGAAATCACCTGTGCAGAGAAGGATATTTAAAGATGATTGATCCCAGAGCCGTAATCGACCCCAGCGCAATCATTGCTGACGGTGTAGAGATTGGCCCCTGGTCCATGGTTGGACCAGGTGTAGAAATCGGCGAAGGAACGGTTATTGGCCCTCATGTTATTGTTAAAGGGCCAACAAAAATTGGTAAGAATAATAAAATCTTTCAGTTCTCGTCGATTGGTGAAGAATGCCAAGATAAAAAATACGCCGATGAGCCAACTGAATTAATTATTGGCGATAATAATATTATTCGTGAAGCGTGTACGTTTCATCGTGGCACGACGCAAGATAAGGGTATTACCCAAGTCGGCAGTAATAATTTGTTTATGGTAAATACCCACATCGCTCATGATGTAGTTATGGGTGATAACTGTATTATGGCTAACGATACTAATGTGGCAGGTCATGTGCATATTGGTGATTACGTTATTTTAGGCGGTGCAACTCAGGTGCATCAGTTCTGTAAAATCGGCAGCCATTCAATGTCGGGTGCGGGTTCTGTAGTTTTAAAAGACATACCTGCGTACATCATTTGTAATGGTTACCCGGTTGAGCCTCACGGTATTAATATCGAAGGTTTAAAACGTCGCGGTTTTGAAAAAGCATCAATTCAGTTATTACGTAAAGCGTATAAAGCACTTTATCGCCAAACGCTGACACTAGAAGAAGCTTTGGTTGAAATTCGAGTTTTGGCTGAACAAGATGATGTCGTTAAGGTTTTACTTGAGTCTCTCGAGCAATCGACACGCGGTATTATTCGCTAATGCGTATTGCAATAGTCGTTGGTGAAACTTCGGGTGATATGTTGGGTATTGGCTTGATGAAAGCCTTGAAGAAACATTACCCAGACGCGACATTTGAAGGTATTGGTGGTCCATTAATGGAAGCAGAGGGCTTTAAGTCTTTTGTTCCTATGGAGCGACTTGCTGTTATGGGTTTAGTAGAAATATTAGGCCGATTATTCGAATTATTAAAAGTGCGCAAAAAACTGGTTCAATATTGGCAGAAAAATCCACCGGATGTTTTCATTGGTATTGATGCACCTGAATTTAATACTCAGCTTGAATATAAATTAAAAACGTCGGGTATTAAAACAGTTCATTACGTTAGCCCTTCTGTTTGGGCATGGCGTTCTAAGCGAATTCATAAGATTAAAAAATCTGTGGATTTGATGCTGACCTTATTTCCTTTCGAAGCAAAATTTTATCAGCAGTATGATGTTCCCGTGAGTTTTGTTGGCCATAACTTGGCCGACAGTATTCCTTTTGAAAGTAATGCTGATGATGCACGTCAGGTTTTCCAGATTGAGGCGAATGAAAAAGTTGTTTGCCTCATGCCTGGTAGTCGTGGCAGTGAAGTAGAAAAGCTGTGTCCCATTTTTATCCAAACGGCTGAATTAGTGGGCAAGCATAATCCTAATGTCCGCTTTATCTTGCCTGCGGCTAATGACGTTCGTAAGCAACAAATTAAAACATTAATCGACGAAGTAAAGCCTGATGTTAAAATCGAAGTAATCGATGGTGACTCCAAGACCTGCATGCAAGCGTCCGACGTTATATTGCTCGCATCGGGCACCGCAACTCTTGAAGGTCTATTACTTAAAAAGCCCATGATTGTGAGTTACATCGTATCGCCGATTACGGCGATGATTATGCGCCGATTACTGAAACAAGATTTTATTTCGTTACCGAATTTATTAGCCGGTCGAGAAGTTGTACCTGAAATATTACAAGAGAATGCGACGGCTGAAAATTTAGCCTACGCGGTGAATGAGCGGTTAGAAGATGAAAATTTAATTCATCAGCTTAAAGAAACTTTCTTATTTATTCACAAGCAGCTTAAGCGTGGCGCGAATGATCAAGCAGCACTGGCGATTGTTGATTTATTAGAACCTAGTCCGATTGCTTGTCGCACTTTGAATTCAAGTGATATTGAATCTACTCGATCGGATGATGCCTAATGTCTGCTGATGATGGGCTAACAGAGAGCTTGGCTGAAAAATTTAATGTCTTAACCGAAATAGAAGCACAGCTAATTGAGCAGCGCATCGTCTATTGCGGCGTCGACGAAGCAGGGGCGGGTCCTTTGTGCGGTGATGTTGTTGCAGCAGCTGTTATTCTAGATCCAAATAATCCAATTGCCGCGTTAAATGATTCGAAAAAGCTGAGCGAAAAGAAGCGCGAAGCGCTATTTCCTGAAATCAAAGAAAAAGCATTAAGTTATTGCATTGCTCGGGCCACGGCAGAAGAAATTGATAGCATCAATATTCTGCAGGCGCGTATGTTGGCGATGACGCGTGCGGTTCGAGGCTTAGAGCTTCATGGTTTAAAACAACTGCCTGAGTATGCGCTCATTGATGGTAATCGCTTACCGGAATTGGATATGCCTGGTGCGGCAATTATTAAAGGTGATGCTTTGGTTGCTGCTATCAGTGCGGCGTCGATTTTAGCCAAGGTGCAGCGAGATCATGAAATGGTCGCTTTGGATCAGCAATATCCTGGGTACGGTTTAGCCAAGCATAAAGGCTATCCGACAAAGGCGCATATTGAAGCGTTAGAAGTACTAGGCCCTTGCGAAATCTATCGCAAAACCTTTGGTCCGGTTAAAAGATTGTTAATGAATAAGTAGTTTGCCTTATTAAATTTAAATAGCTCAACTTTTATAACCAACTTGAATAGCTCATTTTTAATAGTTTATTTAAAACGTTAATTGAAAAAACGAGTTTAATCTCCCCCAAATTCATAGCTCTGCTTCAACTTCAAAGGGTGAACCCTGTGCAATACGATGTAATTATAATTGGCGCTGGTGCCGCAGGTCTAATGTGTGCCGCCATTGCAGGTCAGCGTGGACGATCTGTTTTAGTTCTAGATCACGCCAATAAAGCAGGCAAAAAAATTCTTATGTCGGGCGGTGGCCGTTGTAATTTTACCAATTATTATGTCGAGCCAGATCGCTATCTTTGTCATAATACTCACTTCTGCAAAAGTGCTTTAAGTCGTTATACCCAGTGGGATTTTATTGGCCTTGTAGAAAAGCATGGAATTCCTTATCACGAGAAGCAGTTAGGAGAATTATTTTGTGATAATAGAGCCAGTGATATTCTTGAGATGTTATTAAGTGAATGCGATCAAGCGGGTGCTAAAGTTCAACTGAATACGTCAGTGGATGCTATTCATTCTTTAGAGACAGAACGTGGTGGCTATAAATTGAACACGACTCAAGGTGAATATACTTGTGAGTCGTTGGTGGTTGCGAGTGGTGGGTTGTCGATTCCTACCTTGGGTGCCAGCGGCTTTGGTTATCAAGTTGCTGAACAGTTTAATTTAAAGACTTATAAAACCCGCGCAGGGTTAGTCCCTTTCACGATTACTAATCAGTTGAAAGACGTGTGTATTGCGCTTTCAGGTAGTTCTTGTGAGGTCATTATGGAATGTAATGGCCAAAGCTTCCGCGGTAATATGTTATTCACTCACCGAGGCTTGAGTGGCCCTGCGGTATTGCAAATATCGTCTTATTGGCAAGCAGGCCAGCCTTTAACGATCAATTTATTGCCAGATATCGATCTTGCGCAAGTCTTGCGTGAGACTCAACATGAGCGACCAAAGCTTTCATTAAAGAAATTCATCGCGCAGTGGTTAACGCAAAAAATGTCTGAACAGTTGGTTGAGTTATTCTTAAGCGACTTGGTGAAAACAACTGACGTCTTTAAAGCAGAGCAACCACAAACGCTGGCGGAACTGAACGCAGAGCAAATGGATGCGATTGCTCATCAATTTAATGCTTGGCAGTTAGTACCTTCAGGAACCGAAGGATATCGTACGGCAGAAGTGACATTGGGCGGAATCGATACTGATGAAGTTAGCTCTAAAACCATGATGTCTAAGAACCAGCAAGGTTTGTATTTTATCGGTGAAGTCTTGGATGTCACTGGGCATTTGGGTGGTTTTAACTTTCAATGGGCTTGGGCGAGTGGCTGGGCGGCTGCGCAGTACGTATAGACTTCCTGAAAAGAAAGCTCAATGCTAGAATGTGTCTCTTAAAATGCATATTCTAGGTATTATCTCACATGAAATTTGTTGCTAATGTCGACTTTAATGGTGGCCAATTACGCCCGTTAGATAAGTCAGACGTCGATGCCATTGTTAAGTTATATCAAAAACAAACCTTAGCGGGTCAAGGCGAAAAGGCTATTAAAGAACATGCCGAACGTATGATTACGCTATCCGTGCAAATGGCCGCAACTCAACGTGGTTTAATGTGGGCGATTGAAGTGGATGGTCAGATGTTAGGTATGTTGAGCTTGTATGATTGGCAGCCAACCTCCTTAAAAACTCTGATGCGTCTTGATGCTATGCCTGAATTAACACAGCAGCTGCAAATAGATGCTTTACGTTCAGGCATTGATTATTTAGCTCAAAAATATCATCTTCGTAATTTCTCATTTCAATGTTTACCACAGGGTGAAGAGTCCGTCATTGAGGTCATTAAATGTGTAGGCTTTGATCAGCAAGCACGACTACGCGATTTTCGCAGACTGAACCAGACTGAGTTTTCCGATGTTTTAGTTTTCAATAAAATACTAGAACTTACTGAAGAAGCTTTGTTGTCAGGAGAGCAGATATGAATTGGAATTTAAGTACGGAACATTATTATGTACGCTTTGCTCACGAAGAAGATATTCCGAATATTTATGCTTTGTTAGGTTCAAAAGAGGTGGTTAAAAATCACCCTAAAAATCCGATGGTTGTTGAAGCGCAAGCCATGGATGAAGCACGCCGTATGGTGATGCAGTTTGAAGCAAAAGAAGCCGCTTTCTGGTTGGTAGAAGAAAAAACGAGTGGAAAAGTTATTGCTCGAATTAGCTTTCAAAAATTTAATTGGGTGAATGCTAGTGCTCAGCTAAAAGTTGATATCTTTAGTGAGTTTAAAACTCAATCTATATTGGCTGAATTAATTTATGCCGTGACAACGCTAGCTTATGAAGATCTATCTTTGCATCGCTTGGAGTGGTTTTTATTAAACCAAGATACCTGTTCTATTGAGGCAGCAAAAGCTTTTGGTTTTAATCATGATGGTCAATTAAAGAATTATTTTGAATTTGAAGGTTCGTGGATTGATTATCAAGTCTTTAGCCTACTGAAGACCGACACAGCATGGCAGCAAGCGATTAAACATAATGGGTTATCTACACTCTAGATATTAAACAGTTAGTTTCAATCTTAATCTATGTAATTGGGGCGTTTTTAAAAAAGCGATCAAAAAGATCTTTGTTTTCTTCAGAATCCACTAAACTTATTCAAGAAATTGAAATAAAAATAGTTTGAGCTTGAAAACATGGCTTTGAGATCGCAGCACGCTACTCCTCCATCCCGTCTGAAAAAATCCGATAAGGCACTGGGCATCAATCAATTCGATTGCCCTAAATGTGGCTTACTCAGTCCTTGGGCTAATGAATTGCTCACCCTTCGCGAGCAGGTAATAACAGATCCATTAACGGGATTGTTCAATCTTCGATACTTTAGAAGTTCGCTGGATATAGAGCTAGAACGTACTGTTCGTACGACAATGCCTACTTCTTTAATGATGATAGATCTTGACCATTTCAAACAAGTTAACGACGTCTGGGGGCATGAAGTGGGTAATCAGGTCCTTAAGCTCACGGCGCGTTTGATTAAGCAAGTAACGCGACAGCTCGATATTCAATGTCGTTATGGTGGTGAAGAATTCGTGGTTATTTTACCTTCAACGAGTTTGTTAATGGCCAGTCAGGTCGCTGAGCGTCTTCGTGAGCAAGTCGAGGAGAGTGATATTACAGTTGGAGACCAATCTTTTAAGGTGACAGCGAGTATTGGTTTGTCAGTACGGTTAGCGCATGAAAAAGGAACGGCATCAGATTTGATTAAATCGGCAGATGATTGTTTGTATCAAGCAAAATCGACAGGTCGGAATCAAGTTTTTTTCAAGGGTTTTGAGCCCGAAGAAGAAGCTACTGTGAGTGGTGATGAGAAAGAAGCTTTAATGGGGATGTTTTCAGATTATCAAGATTAACCGCCCTTTCACCTAATGTCTCGGTAAATAGGGCGGATAAAATCACACTACATCTCGCCGAGTAATGCTGTGCTACGAGCTGGATGTAAGGTTATAAACGGCTCGTTAGTCGTCTCATTGTAGAAACTGTGACGTAGGCGGAAGCTTGGGTCTAAACGTCGCGTACAGAGTGTTAAGCGTACTGTTAACCAGCGATAATCTCCTTTGCTATCTGCGTGCAATACGATTGATGCATCATTATCAATAATTGCTTTACAAATAGGTACTAGATCTTGGCTAATGTCACGATCTCGGTTTGAGATTTTATCTTGAGCTAGGGGATAGCTCGCGATGGCTTGGGAGGTCTCAACACCGTTGCCAATAGGGGTCTCTTCATTCTCCTTGGAAGGATCTGTTTTAATCTTTTCGGCTGTGATTTGAGCTTTTACTGCCGCAACAGGTTTAGCTTTTTGCTTAGCGAGTAATTGTAAGCGAGCTTTTTCAGTTTTTGCTGCCGCTAGTTGTTTTTGTAAATTATTTTTTTGACTCTCATCTTTTTTGGCTTGAGCTTGTTGCTTTTGCAGCTTTTCATTGGCTAAACGGCGTTTACGCTCAGCTTCCTGTTTCGACTTTCTATCTGCAGCGGCTTTCTTAGCGGCGACCGCTTTGGCTTGTTTGTCGGCGTTAGCTTTGTTTCTACGCTCGTTATCCAGGCGTTTTCTTTCAGCAATTGCAGCAGTGGCTAAAGCTTTTTGCTCTTTCAGCTCAGCTGCAGAAGGGCCTTTGGAAGTGTTCTTTTTAGCACTGGCTTTACCACCACTGAGCTTGTCGTTCTTTTCTTGTGCGGCTTCTAACCCTGGGGTTAGCGCCGCTACTTGCCAAGCCGTATCTAGGTAACCTTGAGCTTGGCTGTATTTCTTTTTATCCATGGCTTTATTAGCTAAAGACACGTAGGATTCGCCAAACTTGAAGATCAGTGGTGTAATTCGGAAATCGAAGGGAGCTTGAGACCTAAAAGTATCAATCCGTTCAAGCGCATTATTGCCTGCAGGATTTGTTAATCTTTGGGCCTTAATATCGGCTTCTATTTTACTCAGCAACTGATCTAAGTCTTGTGTTGCAGCATGACTATTCATGCTAAGCGCGAGTACTGCGGCGATAAATATGTGCTTCATATAGCTAAAAGTGCCTGTTTGTTATTGTAAGCGGACCTTTGAGATGGCCTAAGATGAAAAGATTAGCGCTTAATGTCAAGTTAAAGTACGAAAAAAGAGGTAAAAAAGTATGATGCGTTGGGGTTCCATAATTTTTTCAGTACCCGTAATTCTATTGTTAAGCCTATATGCTTGGGAGTTATCAATAGTAACAGAATGTATTGATCAAGGGTTGAGTTATGACTTTAGTTTAGAAAAATGTGTGCCGGGTGCGCAAAATATTCAAACGCCTTATTACGCTCGCCATACGATATTTGTGAATATGATGCTGCTGATGTCGGTGCTGGGTTCAGCGATGATGACCGCTGGAATGATTCAGCGTGGCATGCAGAGAGACTAGTCTCTCTGCATCATTATATTTTCTATCGTAACGTTTAGCAGCAATCTTGCTCGTTTAAATCTTGTTGAAACGGTATTTCTTTGCCGCAGCCTTCAAATAAACCAAAGTGCTGCTGCCAATTGCCGTAAAACTCAAAATAAGGCTTAAAACGGGTATTTTTCAGCATTCTAAGGGTATTGCCACATACGGCCTCAACTTTTCCTTGTTCGAATCGGTGATGTCCATCTAGATCGAAATAAGTATCATGTTCAGGAATTCCGCCTAAGTATTTCACCGCTTGCCCATAATCTTCACAATCTGACTCGAGTTCATTAATTTTAAACAAGCGGTAGGTCGCAGAATAAAATTTAATCGGACTGACTTTATTTTCTAGTTTACTGTTTTCAATGGTGAGTGGACGATCACTGCTAAGGCGAGGATCTAAGAAACCTGCTTGCTTGCTTAAATTGAGAAAATCATTCCAGTACAGTGCGCCACTTAAGCATTCCCCGTAAAGTACTGGATCATCTTGCAGTGCTTGCGGAATACGTCGATCAGCATAAACGTCAGAAAAGTAAAACTCACCACCTGGCTTTAATAATTTATAAGCACTTTGAAGTACGGCTAGCTTGTCTGTTGATAAGTTGAGTACACAATTAGATACGATAATATCGAAGCTGGATTCTTCCAAACCTAATTCATCTAATGTTTCAAGATAGCCTTGAATGAACTGGACGTTTGTTTTAGATAGTTGAAATTGTTCGGCGTGAAAGTCTTTATATTCATTGGCAATGGCTAGTTGCTCTTGCGTCATGTCGATGCCGACAACTTGTCCAGTTTCGCCAACTAACGCTGATAACAAATACACATCACGTCCTGCCCCGGAACCTAAATCCAGTATTTTCAAACCTTCTAATAATGGTGGAATGACAAGGCCGCAGCCATAATAACGGCTGTCCACTTCGGGATGAATTTTAGCTAAGATGGGCTTTAGATACTCAGGCATCAGAGCGGGATCACAGCAGGCATTCGTTTTTAAATCATTGCTGTTTTGTAACTGTTTGCCGTAATAATCTTGAACTTCTTGCTGAGTTTTCATTGCCTATGCCCGTATTGTTCGTTCGTTAGAAAGTGATTAGAAGGCCGTGAGGCTGATAGTTCAATTTATAGTTTATTTGTTTGTAGGCTAAGGCAGCACTTTTTGAACTTTTTGCCACTGCCACAAGGGCATTCGTCATTGCGATTGGGTTTTAAAATTTGTGGTTGATAATTACCACTGTGGTAAAACCAATGGTCGTTTTCAAATACAAACTTAGATGTTTCTTCTAGCAAATGCCATTGCTGCTGTTCTTGATAGTAGGCTTTAAAATGAACCTGGCCTTGTTGTGCATCATTGCTGGCACTTAATATTTCAAGCCGTCTCCAATACGTACCGGGCTCTAACTCCAGTTGCTCTGGTCGTGTATTCGGGTGCCAGCTCATGCGCAAATAATTATTGAGTTGAAGGGCAAAACCACTAAAGCGTGAGCGCATTAATGCTTCTGCGCTAGACGCTGGAACACCTTGATGCAAAGGCTCACAACAAATGCCATAGGAACTGTTTGAGCCACAGGGACAAAGATTTTTAGAATTCATGCTTATCTTAACTGGCCTGCTGTACGCTTTTCATTAAATTGCCAATGGCGATCATTAATTCTTCACTGCGTTTCTCGCTGCGGAAGGCTTGTAAAATGTGTTCACGCTTGTTGGGTAAGGGCATTAAATCGGCCACCAGTGCATTAAAGGCGGGTTGGCCTTGGTCATTGCTCGCCAAGACATTTAAAAAAGCGAGTAATAACTCACCTTCTAAGTCTTGCCAGCAGCGGCTTGCGACAGAGGCCAATACTTCAATGCTGGACGATTTAGGGTGTAATAAAATCACTTCGATCAGCATTTTTCGCTGTTCAACATTCTGGCTGTGAGACAGCGCACGAATAAACGCCGCTAAGTCAGCCGGTTCAGCTCCCTGCTCGATGACTTTTGCTAGACGATCATTAATAGCAACGGATAGTGGAAAATCGGGTTCAATATTTTCTAAGAAACCTAGTAGTGTATTCAGTGGAGTCGCAGGCATATTTGCGATGCCTTGAGCGACGAGCTTGGCATTTTTATCTTTATCAATACTCACTACAACTTCTGCGATTCCTTGCAGACCCAGTTGTTGCCAATTTTTCCAGCCCATGTCGCCGCTTAAATAAGCGCGGGTCGTGGTGTAAAAATCGGTATGTGTTTGACCCAGGGTTGCCAACGCCAAAGAATGGAAGTAAGCCATGCGGTTTTGATCAGGCTTATAATAACAAGGGGCTTCACCGTGTTCTTTATCAGGATACTGTAAGCATCTTAACCAATGGTTTAAGAATGCATCGCGATCACCGGGAAGAATAAAATTTTGCTCATCCAAAGGTAATTTTAAAAACCAAATATTATGGTTGCCGGCTTTTTTGGGATTCCAAGTTAAAATACCAATCCAAGCATGCTGTAGATAGGGTGACGGATAAGGCTTATTCAGGTTCTCTATGTCAGAAAAATTGGCTTTTGAGATTTTTTGAATGCGGCGGCCAAGGTCAAAAATACGCATTTGCGCGCCCGTTTCTTCGACGAATTTACTGATACTCACAAGTGAACCTCAAAATAGTTAAAAATACATAGCTAAATAATAGGCGCTATTCTAGCGTATTGGCTCTAGGGTATCGAGAGCTGAATGTTTATATCGTGTGAGATATCGTACAATATGGATTGCCTAGATGATTAGAGAAATATTGTAAAAAATATGGTGTATAGAGAGAACATAGCAAGCTATGAACAAGTAGAGTTGGCTTTGCAGTCTTTGCAGCAAGTGATGCACCGTTCAGGTCACTGGTCTGAATTGGGTATAAGTGTTGAGGCACTGGCTAGTGAGCAACCATTTTGTTTGGATGCAATGAATTTTAGTCAGTGGCTACAGTTTGTATTTATTCCTAATATGCAGGCACTGATTGATGCTAAGCAGATATTGCCTAGTTTAACGAAAGGCCAAGGCATTGAGCCGATGGCGAGTGAATTTTATAAAAACACAATGGCGGACCAGGCAGTTATTGCGGTGATTCGTCAACTTGATGATTTATTACAGGATTAAAGGTTTAGATATGGCATTTATACTAGCGGCATTAGGCGGTATTGTTTTAGGCGGTGGTCTAGCTGCATGGGTTCTTTCAAACCGCTGGAATCAACAAGTAGAAGTGGTGAAAGAGGCTTTAAGCGATTTAGCGGATAAGCACCAAGCAGAGCAGCAACAAAACAAAGAGCTTAAACAGGAATTAGCCGATACACGTTATCAGTTAGGGGAAGCTAAAAAAGATTTAGCCGCTCGCTAAGCAATGACACAAATAGAAAAACCGCTATAAAAATCTATAGCGGTTGCTGGATGTTTACTTGGCTAAGTAAACGTCTAGCTCTTTACTGCCACCAATGTGTTGGCCGTTAATAAAGATCTGAGGTACTGTTTCTTTACCTGATATTGCACGCAAAGAGGTAAGACTTGCATCTTTACCGAGTGATATTTCTTCGTATGCCATTCCCGCAGCATTCAAGTCTTCTTTCGCTTTAGCGCAGAAAGGACAACCCGGCTTGCTAATAACGCAAACAGATTCTGGGGCTTTTGCATCAGCGTTGATGTAACCAAGCATAGTATCAGCATCCGATACTTCAAAAGGGTCGCCTGGCTTTTGTGGCTCAATAAACATTTGGTCGATAACGCCATCTTTTACCAACATACTGTAGCGCCAGCTACGCTTGCCAAATCCTATATCAGATTTATCAACTAGCATGCCCATGCCATCAGTGAATGCACCAGTGCCATCTGGAATTACACGAATATTACTGGCTTCTTGATCAGCTAACCATGCATTCATAACAAACGTATCGTTGACACTGATACAAACAATTTCATCGACGCCATTTGCTTTAAATACGCTAGCAAGCTCGTTATAACGAGGTAAATGTGTAGAAGAGCAGGTTGGAGTAAAAGCCCCCGGTAGTGAAAATACCGCAACAGTTTTGCCTTTGAAAACGTCATCAGTGGTAACGTTTACCCATTCATCGCCTTGGCGAGTTGGCCAAGTAACTTGTGGAACGGTCAAGCCAGTGCGGTCTGTTAATGTCGTCATTTTATTACCTCTGTTTGGGTTTATTGATGTGTCGTTTGTTTGACTGAGTTCAGTATGGACAATAATCTCTCTTTGGTAAAATGAATTGATTTAATCACCTTATTAGTTTTTGACTATCATGTTTTCGTAATCATAGTAAAAACTAATAATTCACTCAGCATCAATATAGATAGCGGCTTGTTACCGAAAGTTCCTGATACAGTATTTGAATTTTGCGCTGGCCTTGTGGATGATTTCGATAGAGGTATTTTAAAGCGAATAACGGTTGGTATAAATACGCTCTGCATAGCTCACGCCAATACTCAGGCTCTACTAAGTCGAGGGTAGTTTCGAATAAGGTTTTATAAACGCGCTTGAGCCAGCTTTCTTGTAATTGAGGATGATTGGTAAGACCCGCCTTACCCGCCATCTCTAAGCCAAGATCAATGTACTCATTTAGCTGGGCTTCTTGCAGTGGTGTCTGCTGCAGTGGCGATGGGCAGTGTCGGATAGTCTTTTCCAGTTGATGAAAACGATCCAGTTGTTCAGCTTGGCTTAATTGAATATTGCTTTCCGACATGAAAACTCCTGTATGCCCTTTTTATATTCTGAAGAATGAAAAAAGGGCTTAATCTTTAATGGTTCATTAAAGATAGTGAGAATTATTTCTATTTGCAAGCAATTAAATAAGAATAGTTCTTATTTAATGGTGTGAGTCATATTTTGCTTATGTTTCGGGTTTGTAGCACAGCATATGAACATAACGCGCAAGATCTTTGTAGGGAGCTTGGTAGCCAAACTCAGACTCACTGGCGGCAATGGCTTCTAACCCAACTCTGTCACGAATTTTTTGATGCATGTGGTCGTAGACAAAGCGAATTCCACGCCAAGATTTAACTTCTAAACCTAAATCGACCAGCTGGTCGTATACCCATTGCGGTTCTAGCGGTTGTTGTGGGGCAATGCCTTCTTTCGCCATGCGTTCGCTGCTGGTGGCTGGGGCGTGTAATTTACCGTTCATTAACCCACGCCAGGTTCGGCCATGCACGTTGTAAAACATAACTGATAACCAGCCACCAGGTTTTGTTTGTCTATAAAGAATGTTTAATGCCTCAGTGGGATCGACTAACCACTCAAGTACTGCGTGATTCATAACGAGGTCGAACTGTTGATCATATCTTTGTGGAATATCTTGGATACCACATTGAGTAAAATGCCCCTGAGATTCTAAACCTTGCTCTATAAAGAGAGATCTTGCGCCGTCGAGCATTTCGCTGGAGATATCACACAGTTCTATTTTATGGCCTTTTTCTGCCAGCTCAGAACTAAATTGCCCCATGCCACCGCCAGCATCTAAAATTGAAAGTAGCTCTTTGTCTCCAATTTTGAATTTGGCAAAGTCTTCTCGTAGTGCGTATAAACGCAGCATTCCTTTGGGGGTGCCATAAATGTTGTTTTTAAAACGTGTTGTTAAACCATTAAAATTGCGATCGCTGGGGCTGGTCATTTAATACTCTATGGGAATTAAACAGGTCTATAATTAGAACGGTATGAGAAAATAGTAGAAGTGACTATTGTAAATATACAGCGGCTTAACTGCACGGCATAATAGCGCCAGATACCAATTTACTGCTTATGCAGTATTTAATCACATAATGAATAGGGCACATATATCACTATGGCTGAACAACCCGCAAATTTTTTTTCAACCACTCAGATAGCAAAAAAACTTGAACGCGATGCTAAGGATGTTTTCTCTTTGTTATCTGATCGAGGCTGGATTAAACGTGAAGGCAAGGTGTGGCGTTTATCGGCTAAGGGTGAGTTTGAAGGAGGGCGCTACACTCAGCATGAAAGGTTTGGTGAATATATTGTATGGCCCGAAGAGATTAAAGAGCACCGTTTATTTAGCAGTGAGACCTTTACTTTTCTTACTGCGTCACAATTAGGCAAGCCACATAAAATAGCCGCGAAACGTATGAACTTGATTCTGTCAGAATTAGGTTGGATAGAACGTTTTCATCATGGTTGGAAGTTAACATCATTGGGAGAGGCCGTGGGTGGTCAGCAGGTTGAACATGAAAGTACGGGAATGCCTTATGCACAATGGCCTGAGCGAGTGCGTCACAACCTGCAATTTAAAGCGACCCTAGAAAAACTTTCTCAGCATAATGAACACCTATCCAAAGAAGCCGACTTCTTTATCGCCAATGATCGTTTGTGTGGATGTCTAGATGGTCACCAAGTTGAATCAGCTGCGTTGGCTGAAATTGATAATTGGTTATATATTGCAGGAATCAGTCATGCATATCGCCGGGAAATACCGACTGAATTGGATCACGGCACAGAGAGAATTAAAGAAAGTATTAGTTGTGACTTTTACCTTCCAAGTGGGCATATTTATATAGAGTACTGGGGTCAAGAAAGAAGTCCTGCCGATCTTCAACGCAAGCTTGCACGTAAAGAAATTTATCATGCGGCTAAGCTGAAATTGATTGAATTGGATGAGAGTGATCTTGATCAGTTGGATGATGTAATGCCTAAGCTTTTATTGCAGCATGATGTGGATGTTTATTAATCATGGTTTTATTTAACATTACAATGAACAGTAAATAATATGGCAACGGTTGGTTCTCACTATATTAAGACGGCATTGGGTGGTGCAAAAGCGAAAGGTATTGATACACGTGCTCTATTAAGAAAGGCGCGTATATCCGATAAGCAAATGAATGATCCTAATGCCCGAGTGCATGTTGATTTGGTTGCTAAGTTGTATTCCTCTATTGCTATAGAGCTAAATGATGAGTTTATGGGCTTTACTGAAAAGTCATTGAAAGTAGGAACCTTTGCGCTGATGGCCGATTGGGTGAGTTACTCTTCTAATCTTGAGGAGTTATTGCAAAAAGGTATTCGCTTTTATAATCAAATAACAGATGAAGTGCAGATTTCTCTAGAGACGGAGGGGGATCATGTTTACTTCACTACGGTCTTTCGTCGTCCTGAGTTAGATTTCGAGCACTTCTATATAGAGTACTGGCATGTCATCTGGCATCGTTTCGCTAGTTGGTATATTGGTAAGCCGATTAAGCTTCTTGGTTCTTACATTAATTACACGCCTTTAGATAAGGCGGAATACGATTTACTTTTTCGTTGCCCCACCTATTTAAAGAGCAAATACAATCGCTTGGTATTTCATCGCAACTATTTACATGAGCCTCTTATAAAGAGTCAGCGCGAATTGCAGGTGTTCTTGCGTCGTGCGCCGATTGATCTATTAACTATACCGGGTGAAGATAGTAGTTTAAGTGCGCGTATTTATCAGTTGCTGGAGCCTAAGTTGAATCGAGGTGTTGTGGTGCCGGGCTCAGTTAAGTTATCAAAAGAACTTTCGATGAGCGAGCAAACTCTTAGACGTAAGCTGACTGCGGAAGGGACTAGCTATCAGCAGATTAAAGATAACTTACGCAATGATATGGCCAATAAGTTGTTGCGTGATCGTAGTATTACAATTGCTTCGATCGCCAAGCAATTAGGGTTCAGTGAGCCGCGTGCATTTACTCGTGCCTATAAACAGTGGATGGATGTGACTCCTCGAGAGTATCGCGCGCAGCGATTGGGACGTGTGGGTTTTAAGTAGGTGTTTGTTATGGCTGGTTGGTTATATTTGGCGCTGCTTCCTGCTTGATTCTGGGGTTTTGGTTTTCTAATCGTAATTTGCTTGCGTTCGCGATGGAGATTGAATTTTGTACGGAACGCCGTGAACCCTTCCATGGGGGCTCGCTAAAAGATCCCTCTTTTAGACGTCCTACAAAATTAATCTCCATCGCTCACCGCAAATCACTTTTGTTTTAGAAGTTTGAAAAAGCCTTCCCTTTATAGCAGCGCAGCTTATTGGTAAATGATAAGCCGTCTTTCATTAAGAATAAGATAGAAGAATTGAGGTTACTCAGATGCCCGTGGCGGTGCATTGGGTTGTTCGTTGTCGGGGCGTCATTTCGCAGGGAGGCGAAATACGAGCCTACAGGGAGAGCGAAGCGGCGTATTCACGGCGTCCCCAGAAACGAACAACCCAATGCGACGCGTGAAAAGGCTGGGAATTACGGCGTCTTTCAGGATACCAAAAGCGCATCAATATTTTTTACGTATACATGCGTCTATATAGGTACTTATTTTCGCACTAGATATTTGTTTTTGAATTCTTTTGAAATTCATTCATCTTTCTTGAAACCACCTTGTATCTACTCAAATTCCATCTATTCTCTAGTTCCTAGCGGATGTTCGTACGATAATTAAACGATTCTCATGCTTTTAGAATTCATTTCATTGTTTTGTCGCTAATTTACCAAAAGCGGTTGACGGGGCTGAGGATAAGCGTATTATTCGCCGCCTGCTCAGACAGAAAGACCTTCGGGGGTTTGTGATTGAGTTGAGATAAGGTGTTGTTTTTAAAGGTTTTTTTGAAATCTTTCTGAAAATAATCACTTGACTCTCTGGCTGAAGTCTTTAAGATACGCAGCCTGCTCAGAGAGAGTTTGAA
>Ga0115551_1000208_pt1 | contig 41311 bp, 45 predicted proteins | sample COGITO_mtgs_1103_FD_87179 | JGI IMG/M metagenome (GOLD analysis project Ga0115551, IMG submission 87179) | Pelagic marine microbial communities from North Sea - COGITO_mtgs_110321 | ecosystem: Environmental > Aquatic > Marine > Epipelagic | place: Germany:Helgoland, sampling site Kabeltonne... | reverse complement strand
TCAACCACCTCCATCTTTAATGGCTCACCGGCTGCCCAGGCTACTGCGGCTTTCGACTTAATTACTTGTGCTGTCATGGCTATCTCCAAATTAATAAGATCAAACATTAGCCTAGTGCCAATGTTCTATCGTTGTATGGTTTTAATTATATCCTAATATAAAATGGAGATAATCTACCCATTCTGTAAATTACTTTTACTCTACGGTAATAATAGTAAATCACCTTAGCTGGCTATCCTTACTCCCTCGTCGGTTATAGCCGCTCACAAGGGATTGCTGTTGATCAATTTCGGCCTGACAAGCGATGCAGTAACGCACCCCAATAATGGCTTTTCGTCGCGCTTCTGGAATGCTTGCTTCACATTCCTCACAATGAGTCGCACTTTCTCCGTGATGCAATCGACTCCGTGCTAACTCAACGGCCTGTGCAAGACTCGCATCTATCTGCTCTTGAACCGCGCCATCTTTCGACCAACCCCCAGCCATAAGACCTCCTAAAACAACGTATGTATCACCAAAGTTACATCTTACATACAGATTACATTCACACGCATCACGAAACAATTGCCAGAACTTGGAAAAGTCCTTTACTAAATAGTAATAATTAGAAAATTAAAACATAGGAAGATATCGATTTTCTAATATTGAGAGTGACACTCTGCAAGAGCAGGTGGTAGCCTTAACGTCATTTGAAAGGATTTTTAATCATGTCACCGTTTGAACAAGCCAAAATCGATTTTTTACAACAGCTAACGCACAACGATTTTCAATTTGAGACAACACTCGCGTTTATAGAGCTGAATTACAACTTTACCCCTAGCGCCTTTAATAACGGCGGCGTTGAAAACAGCGCAGAGCAAAACCAGGGTTCTTGCAAGGTATTCGCCTTAGCTCAGTTATTAGAGCTTTCTAAAGAACAAGCACTCGCCTGTTTTGGCCAGCATTACCGCGATGTACTCGCAACGCCTGAAATTAATAACCACCACAATCTACGCCGAGTACTAAAAGAAGATCTCTCTGATATTCGCTTTGATCACTTTCCACTAGAGCTGAAGACACAAAAATAATGGCCGCGTTTAACTTAAAAGCAGGGTTAAACCCCATAACAACCCTATTAATCCAAAGTAATAACCTCGCCCAGATTCAGCAAGAACTGAAAGCGAAAGTTGAGCAAGCACCTAAAATGTTTGTCCGCCTTCCTTGTATCTTTGACTTTATTGAACTGGCTGAAAAAATCGACCTTCCTTCCTTGTATCTAACCTGTCATGAATTCGGCATGCTGCCCATTGGTGTTAGAAACGCTCAAGAAGAACATCACGAGCTATTAGAGCAGCTTGAACTGGCTGATTTTGGCAAGGGTAATAGCAAGCCCTCTCGCATTAAAACAATGGAAAGTATCCCAGCAGTGGCAGAGGCAGAGACAAAAGAGTTACCTGCCGTGCCAGCACCCCGAGCAAAAACCACCGTGCATAAATTTCCCGTTCGCTCAGGCCAGCAACTCACGGCTGAAGGCGACTTGGTCATTTTTGGTCTTGTCAGTACGGGTGCCGAAGTATTGGCAGGTGGAAGCATACATATTTATGGACCACTAAGAGGACGAGCTTTAGCGGGCATTAAGGGGGATACTGAAGCAACGATTAGCTGTTCATCCCTTGAAGCTGAACTAGTCGCTATTGCTGGCGAATATAAGCTATTTGAAAGTAACGATCAGCATTGTACTCAGCCCAGCCTCATTCAACTTGATGATGGGCGCTTGAACATACACTCACTTTAATGAATACTGCGTTTTGCAACTTTTTGTAAGGGAATTTTCACTTTGGCTAAGATAATTGTCATAACCTCTGGTAAAGGAGGCGTGGGTAAAACCACCACCAGTGCTGCAATTTCAACGGGTTTAGCACTGAAAGGGCATAAAACAGTCGTTATCGACTTTGATGTGGGCCTTCGTAATCTAGATTTAGTCATGGGCTGTGAACGTCGTGTTGTTTACGATTTCGTCAACGTTATTCATAAAGAAGCCAGTTTAAGACAGGCTTTGATCAAAGATAAGCGTTTAGACAACCTCTACATTCTGCCAGCGTCTCAAACACGCGATAAAGATGCCCTTGATAAAGAAGCGGTTGAAGCAGTTTTGAATGAACTGGCTGAAGATTTTGACTATATTATTTGTGATTCTCCAGCAGGCATTGAAACAGGCGCTCAAATGGCGCTCTATTTCGCTGAAGAAGCGATTATCGTTACCAACCCAGAAGTATCCTCTGTGCGTGATAGCGATCGAATTTTAGGCATTCTTCAAAGTAAATCTCGTTTAGCGGAACAAGGTAAACGCGTTAAAGAGCATTTACTGCTCACTCGTTACAATCCTACCCGTGTTGCCAATGGTGAAATGCTGTCGGTTGAAGATGTGGTAGAAATTCTTGCAGTACCGTTACTGGGTGTTATTCCAGAGTCACAAGCTGTATTAAAAGCCTCCAATCAAGGGGTTCCTGTTATTCACGATAATGACAGTGATGCAGGCCAAGCTTATGAGGACGCCGTTGCTCGTTATCTTGGCGAAGAACGCCCGCATCGTTTCTTAGAAGCCGAGAGAAAAGGCTTTCTTAAACGTGTATTTGGAGGTTAATCATGAGCTTAATGGATTATTTCAAAAAAGAACGAACCAGTACTGCCAGCATTGCGAAAGAGCGCTTACAGATACTGGTTGCCCACGACCGCGTTAATAGCCGTGGCCCTGATTACTTACCGAAGATGCAGCAAGAATTACTCGCGGTTATTCGTAAGTATATTGCCATCTCTGATGATCAAGTACAGGTCAATCTTGAACAACAAGGGACGGCATCAGTGCTTGAACTCAACGTTATGCTACCAGAGAAGTAAATGCCCAACGTCCTATTAAAACCGTGGCAACTCGCGACGGCGTCTTGGCAGCAGGCAAACGGATTGCAGCGCATAGGGTTGATGCTAACCGTATTGAGTTTCTTTTTCCTGTACCCTGGTGTGACAGAGCCTATTATGACGATCAAGGCATCGATCAACATGTTTGGGCTTAAAAGCACTATATTTGAAGAAACCCGCAGCATCTGGCAAACCGTACTGAGCTTGAAAGAAGCGGGTTATGCGGAAGTCGGCTTTATGGTCGTCACGTTCAGTATCATTATTCCAGTAACAAAAGGATTACTGATCATTTGGACTTGGTTAAGCCCAGCTCGCTGGCGCTGGCAGCTAATTTCAGTGATTAGTAAATGGTCAATGGCCGATGTCTTTGTCGTCGCAATTTTGGTTGCTTTCTTTACGGCTAAAGCAACGGCTGATTTACAATCCGCTTTACATGATGGTTTCTACTGGTTTTTAGCTTACTGCTTTCTGTCCATAATATCAGGACAATGCTTAGCGGGTTACGCAGATCAACAACTGAAAAAGTAAATCTTCTTTTCATGGGCTAACACACTTTTTAGCTGTTTTTTCAGCTATCCTTAAAGCAACATTAAGGAATAATTTGGATAGCTAGCCCATGCAAACCATCGCGTTACACCATATTTTACTGAAAAGCTCATTACTCGCCCAAGACATAGCCCAAGAGCTTGAGTTAGGTGCAGACTTTACCGAGCTAGCACGAGAGTATTCTGCTTGCCCTTCGTCCCATCAAGGCGGTTTTGCAGGTTATCACCCGCAAGACGATCTACCCATTGAGTTAATCACAGCCTTAGCGACTCACGATGATGAGAAAAAGTTTATCGGCCCCATTGAAACGACGCTTGGATTTCATTTACTGAAACCCGTCGGAGAGAAACCTAAACTAGCGCTCTCAGATCAGAACGCAAACGACCAAGCCATCGACGCTGTCGATGCATTAAGCGAGTCCGCAGAAGACGCTGAACCCCTGAGTAATTAAGTCTAATTCGATAGAGTATGATAAAGTTCTGCTCAATGATAGCCGACCAAAAGAACTCGAACGGGTGATTTATGAATACTCACAATACGACCTCTAATACCGCGTCAGTCTATGGTAAAGAAGATAATTCTTTTCATGCGGCTGGGGGTTTTGACGGTATAAAACAGCTGGTTGATGCATTTTATAATGCGATGGAAACATTAGCTCAAGCACAAAAAATTCGAGCAATGCACAACCCTGACTTAGATGAATCACGCGATAAACTCACGCGTTTTTTAACCGGTTGGCTAGGGGGCCCAAAATTATTCAGTGAAAAATATGGCCCTATTAGAATTCCCGTCGCCCACCGCCACCTAGACATTGGCCCAGCAGAAAGAGACGCATGGCTTGCCTGTATGAAAATTGCCGTGGATGCTCAACCTTATCAGCAAGATTTTCGTGATTACTTAATGGCACAGCTTTATGTTCCCGCAGAGCGCAGTCGCAATAAAGATTAATTAAACCCAAACACCTTTATTGCTTAGTATAATGGCGAAAACTATTACGACCATGATTTTTCACATAATACATCGCTTCATCGGCCTGCTGAATGAGCTGGTCGATATTTCTGTCGACTAACGTCCCCATCGTCGTCCCCATACTGACGGTGATTCCAGCAAGGGGGGCTATATCAGAAAAATCAATATCATTAATTTCTTTCAATAAACGCTGACAGTAAGAATTCAATCCTGCAGTCGAAATATCTTGCAGAAGGATAATAAACTCCTCTCCACCAAAACGACCGACTCGATCATTTCCTCGTATGGCATCCAATAAAACGGATGATAGACGCTTTAGCACTTGATCACCCACCTCTCGACCATGGGCATCATTCACCCGTTTAAAGTAATCAATATCGATCATAATCAGTGCGACATCAGGCTTAATTCGAGCAAACATTTCTAACTGTTCAACAAAAGCCCTTCGATTTAAGACCCCTGTTAAATCATCGATATTAGCTAATAATTGCAATTTCTCATTGGCCTCTTCTAAGGCATCTGCTTTTTCAGCCAGCTCTATTGTACGTTGCGCAACTCGGGCCTTAAGTTGCTTGTTGGCCGTCATCAGTTGCTCGCTTAAGCTTTCGACCTGCTGCTTCTGCTCTGCTCTTAAATACAGCATATTAACCGCTAAAGAGAGAAGAAAAGCCAACAGCCCATAAGTAAGCCACAAGCGCCCATCTTCTAGCCATTGAGCATACAATGCGATGTCGTGAAGAATAGCCAGTGAGAGTAATAAAGCGCCACACACAATGTAATAGCCACCTCGACGCTTATGTAAAATAACCTTAACCAGACTCCAGCAATAGATAGCGATCACCACCACCAACATGAACTGAAAAGGCATAAGTAGTTCAGTGAACCATGCGCTTGGAAAAATAATAATACTGATCAAGGCAGGTAAAAATGCATACCCGACTCGGCGCGCAGTATTTTCAGAAAGTTCTGCGGGAAAGGTATTGTGCTGCCAATAAAGGATAAGAGGCGCAGCGATTAACATCGTGAAATACAATACGCGGATGTGCAGTTGCCAAGGTAAAACACCTAACAGTTGATACAATACCTGATTGTCCATAATGCCAACACGCACAGCAATGACCAAGGCAAAAGCGGACAATAAAGCCGATGCTTTCTCGCGGCGATCAATAAAGTGCTGAATAATCAAGAATAGGCTGGTCAATAATGCTAAAGCAACAACTAACGCTTGATCGAACGTCTTAACAACATAATACAACCCTAGCTCATAATAAGACCCCATTATTAACGTTTGCCAAGGCCCGCCACTTGCATGATGAAAATTCGAGACATGCCAAGTTATTTTGCTGTTAGCGGGTAATTCACCCAGTTTAATAAATTGATTTCCTGAGTAGGCTTCTGAACTCGAAAAGCTAACACCTGCAATGCCACCCTCAGCCACTAAATCATCATTGATGAATAGTCGAAAAGCCGTTGATTGCTCTGGAATAATTAAGCCCCAAGTAGTATCACTAGGAAGATTGATAAGCTTGGCGGTAAACGTAGCAAACCCTTTACCATTATAGACTGACTGGCTCGCCCCTTCTTTATCCCAGGTAGCGGGCAGGTCAAACCACGGCGCTTGCAACGTCTGCCACTCATGAGGAGACAATTGTTTCTGCCAATAGAACGCCCATCTTCCGTCCAATGGAACTGCACCATCGCCTGAGTGCCAGTGTGTAAAATCAAAAACACCATCAACTTGTTGCTGCACCAAGTTAGAATGGCTAGTACGAGCTAAGCTCATTTGACTAAACACACAAAAACAGACGATTAATAACCCTATCCTTGCGATATTGAACTGCAAGATAACTCCTTGAGTATTAATTTTTCATCATAATAACAGTTAACCCGACTGAGAGAAGAAGCCGATAGCTGAAAGCTGATCAATATTAGGTATAATGGCGCGTTTTTTACTATATATTGCAATGAATTAGGGTCGTCCCATGAATCCAGATCTACAAAAGCTACAGCCTTACCCTTTTGAAAAGCTGACGGCATTAAAAGCACAAGTTAGCCCTAATGAAAATTTATCGCATATTGCCCTATCTATTGGCGAACCTAAACACCCAGCACCAAAATTTGTTACTCAGTGTCTAAAGGATAATATCGATAAAGTCGAGAACTACCCGACTACTAAGGGCTTACCAGTATTACGTGAAACAATCGCACAATGGTTACAGCAGCGTTTTGGATTAACCAAAATCTGTAGCGAACAGCAAATCGTGCCCGTCAATGGCACTCGTGAAGCTCTCTTTGCTTTTACCCAAGCGGTTATTGATCGAAGTAAAAACGGCCTTGTGGTTTGTCCAAATCCATTCTATCAAATCTATGAGGGAGCAGCCTACCTTGCAGGTGCTGAACCTCACTTTTTACCTTGTTTAGAAGAACAAGGCTTTAATCCCGATTTTGATGCAGTAAGCGATGAAGTTTGGCAAAAATGTCAGCTATTATTTCTATGTACCCCCGGCAATCCAACCGGCGCCGTTCTAGAATTAGAAACACTTACGAAATTAATCGCCTTGGCTGATAAGCATGATTTCATCATCGCCTCTGACGAATGTTATTCCGAAATTTTTGTAGAAGATAAACAAGCACCGATTGGCCTACTGCAAGCATGTGAAAGCATGGGGCGCCATGACTATGCTCGCTGTGTCGTATTCCACTCATTATCTAAGCGCTCTAACCTACCCGGCTTACGCTCAGGCTTTGTTGCCGGTGATGCTAAAATCTTGCAGCCGTTCTTGCTGTATCGAACCTATCATGGCTGCGCAATGTCTATTCATACTCAACTGGCCAGTGTGGCAGCATGGGGGGATGAAGGGCATGTAAAAGACAACCGTCGCCAATATAGCCTTAAATTCAAAGCCGTACTTGAGATCTTAAATGACCCAAGTTTGGCCGGTAAAATTGAAGTTAAGCAAACGGATGCCAGCTTCTACCTTTGGGCCAAAACTGAAATGGATGAAGAGCAATTTGCTCAACAATTATTTGCTCAACAGCACGTTACCGTATTGCCAGGCTCTTATTTATCTCGCACGGTTGATGGCATCAACCCCGGTAAGAATCGTGTGCGATTAGCGCTAGTCGCAAGTGTTGAAGAGTGCATAGAAGCCGCCGAAAGAATCAAACAATTTGTACAAGGCCTGTAAGCTAATCACAGGAAATTTGGAAATATAATGACTGATATAACACAAAGCCCATTTGGCACCGAGATTACTCCTGAAGAAATTTTAGATACCTTAGGATTTTTTGACGACTGGGAAGAACGCTATAAATACATAATCGACTTAGGAAAACAATTACCTGCCATTGATGACAGTAAAAAGACTGAAGAGTTTTTACTGCGTGGATGCCAAAGTCAGGTCTGGATTGATTCTGCCGTAAGTGATGGAAAATTATTTTTTGAAGTGGATTCTGATGCCCATATAGTACGGGGTTTATTGGCGGTGGTACTAAGTGCCTATAACAATAAAACACCAGCAGAAATACTAGCCTTCGACATTGATGATTTCTTTGCTCAAGTAGATCTTGTGAAACACCTAAGTCCTACTCGTGGTAACGGTTTAACGGCGATGGTTAAAAAAATCCAACATACTGCGAACTTACTTAATCAGTAATTTATTAATAAAAAAGGAGACCAAAAGTCTCTTTTTTTATTCCATAATTTTAAATCAATTTATTGTGTAGCTCTGCGCAGTATTCAATTATGCCACTTGCTCATCGGTAAACTGTTGAAACTTAATGACTTTACCATCACGAAAACTGTAAATATGAGAAGCCGCTAATTTAAAATGTTCATTATTGTCACGCGTAAGACCACTAAAATAACCGAGCACAACAATATCATCACCGGCATCTAAGATGCGTTCAATCACAAACGACCAGCGTTTCCATTCGATATTAAAGGCTTTATAAACTTTGCTTAGAACGGCGGTAGGACCTTGATGGGTGCCTTCACCAGGAAAGCCACTATTTTGCTGCCAAATAATAGAAGGGGAACACAATTGATTAAAGCACTCAACATCTTGCTTGCGAAAACAACGATATAATTCTCCAACAACTTCCTTGTTTTTCATTATCAATCTCTGAGTATGATATGGGTATAAAATCAACGTCACTGTCAATCGGCATAAATTTTACCACCGGAGTCATAATAAAGAAATACACCTACCCTATTTATATAAGCATTTATTATTACTTATACTGCTAAGCATAAATAATTCGAATATAAATCGACTATTTACTCCCCCTTTTTCATTTCGTATCTAGTATTAAGTCATAGATCCATTTTAAGCGACTAGTCCGCTACTAGCCAATAGACTAATACTATCTATATCAATAAGGTGAAGGACATGGAAACTGTATTTCGTCATCTCAGCATAAACATCTTTGCCCTTCGGCTATTAACATTAATGATAATAACATCTTCAAGTCACAGTGAGTGGGGGCTCAACATGACTGAAAGCGTTACTGCGATAGGTCGAGATATTCATGGCTTGCACATGACCATTTTTTATATTTGTGTCGCCATTGCCATCGTCGTTTTCGGCATCATGCTCTATTCCATTATTCGCCACCGTAAGTCCCTAGGCGTTGAAGCTAAACCTTTTCATGAAAGTACGATGGTCGAAATTATCTGGACCACCATTCCTCTATTGATACTCGTCGCCATGGCAATTCCTGCTACCAAAACTCTAATCGACATGTACGATACGGAAACCTCAGATATTGATATTAAGATCACGGGTTATCAGTGGAAATGGCGTTATGAATATTTGAATACTGACATTGATTTTTTTTCCACTCTCACCACTACTCAAGATCAAATGCACGGTTTAGAAGCTAAATCTGAAAACTACTTATTAGAAGTTGATAAGCACCTTGTTATTCCTATCAACAAAAAAGTCCGATTTTTATTTACCGCCCAAGACGTTATTCATTCATGGTGGGTGCCCGAACTTGCGGTTAAAAAAGATGCCATTCCCGGCTTTATTAATGAATCTTGGGCGAAGGTAGAAAAACCCGGTATTTATCGCGGACAGTGTGCCGAACTCTGCGGTCAAGGACATGGTTACATGCCGATTGTGGTGGAAGCGGTCAGTGAAGAAGATTATCAAGTTTGGCTCATCACACAGCAGCAAGCTCAACAAAATGCTAACCAAGTATCTGAACTCAGCTTCGATGAGTTAATGGCACAAGGTAAAATCGGCTATGACAAAAACTGCGCCGCCTGCCATCAAGTAACGGGCATGGGTGTCCCACCCGTATTTCCCGCACTCAAAGGCAGCGCCATTGCGTTAGGAGATATACAACAACACGTCAACGTTGTGGTTAATGGTAAAGGAGGCTCCGCCATGGCCGCCTTTGGTGAACAACTGACCCCCACAGAACTTGCAGCCATCATCACTTACGAGCGTAACGCTTGGGGCAATGATAAAGGCGATAGCATTCAACCCGCTGAAATTGTCAGCTTCAAACAAGCAGAAGGACAATAGCCATGACAACCACGAGCGAGCATTCTTCAGCACCTGCAACGGGTATCACGCGTTGGTTATATACCACCAATCATAAAGATATTGGCAGTATGTATCTTATCTTTAGCTTGGTGATGTTATTAATCGGCGGCTCCATGGCACTGTTAATTCGCAGTGAGTTATTTCAGCCTGGGCTGCAATTAATGCAACCTGAATTTTTCAATCAGATGACGACACTGCATGGTGTCATCATGGTTTTTGGTGCCATCATGCCAGCGTTTGTCGGTATGGCTAACTGGCTAATTCCGATGATGATTGGTGCGCCCGACATGGCACTACCCAGAATTAATAATTGGAGTTTTTGGCTATTACCTTTTGCTTTCGGCATGGTGTTATCCACACTCTTTATGGAAGGTGGCGCGCCCAACTTTGGCTGGACATTTTATGCGCCACTGTCCACAACTTATGCCCCGCCTTCCGTTACCTTTTTTATATTCTCCGTACACATCATGGGAATTTCGTCTGTCATGGGCGCGGTTAATGTGATCGCAACCATTATGAACATGCGCTCTCCAGGTATGAATTATATGAAAATGCCTATGTTCGTTTGGACCTGGTTAATCACCGCATTTTTATTACTCGCTGTCATGCCCGTACTTGCAGGCGTGGTGACTATGATGTTGATGGACATTCATTTTGGTACTTCGTTTTTTGATGCCGCTGGCGGTGGTGACCCCGTCATGTTCCAACATATCTTTTGGTTCTTTGGCCACCCTGAAGTGTACATAATGATTTTACCGGCTTTTGGTATTGTCTCTCACATCATCCCGACGTTTGCGCGCAAACCCTTATTTGGTTATCACTCCATGGTAATCGCCACCAGCTCCATTGCCGTTTTATCTTTTATTGTTTGGGCACACCACATGTTCACAGTCGGAATGCCGTTAGTGGGTGAATTATTCTTTATGTATTCAACCATGCTCATTGCTGTGCCCACCGGAGTGAAAGTCTTCAACTGGGTGGCCACTATGTTCCGTGGCAGCATGACCTTTGAAACCCCGATGCTTTTTTCCATAGCCTTCGTCGTACTTTTCACCATTGGAGGGCTGTCTGGATTAATGCTTGCCATCGCGCCAGCAGATTTTCAATATCACGATACCTACTTTGTTGTTGCCCACTTCCATTATGTTTTAGTGCCGGGCGCATTGTTTTCAATTATCGCAGGGGTTTATTTTTGGATTCCAAAATGGACAGGGGTTATGTACAACGAATCCATGGGGAAGTTTCACTTCTGGTTATCCTTTGTCGGCGTTAACTTAACCTTCTTCCCTATGCACTTTATTGGTTTAGCGGGTATGCCACGCCGCATACCTGATTACGCTTTGCAGTTTGCCGATTTTAATATGGTGGCTTCAATCGGTGCGTTCCTATTTGGTTTAAGCCAGCTGATATTTGTCTATAACATCATCCAATGTATGCGCCAGCGTGGCTGCCCAGCATCACCACAGGTTTGGGAAGGTGCCGAAGGTTTAGAGTGGACGGTGGATTCTCCAGCGCCTTATCATACTTTCCAGACACCACCCAATTTAGACAACCTTCCTTCGCCGACTGGCCATCATTAAAATTAGGTTGAAGAAATATGAATACCAAATCGCACGTTCAAAGAAAGAGTCCTGAAACTCGTTTAATAATTAAACTCGTCCTCTTCCCTTGCTTGATGTTTGGTTTTGGTTTTTTATTGATTCCACTCTACGATGTCTTTTGTGATATCACGGGGCTTAATGGCAAGTTTGATCTTTCGCCTTCCGTTATAGATGCTCAAAGTTTAATACAATCTGATACTGCACTGTCGACTCAACAACAAATCGAGTCGCATCAAGTTATCTTGCAATTCACCGCCGCCAGCGATCAACAAGAAATTTGGAAGTTTCAGCCCGCTCAGTCACAATTAGAAATTAATACAGGGCAACAATATAAAACCTACTTCACTCTACACAATCCCACCAATGCGGTAATGGAATTCACCGCTATCCCAAGCATTAGCCCAGGACTTGCGGCGGAGTTTTTAATTAAAACGGAATGCTTTTGTTTTCAAAAACAAGTACTTCAAGCCGGTGAAAAAGTTGAAATGCCCCTGGTATTTCAACTCAGGAATGACACGCCAAAAGACTATAAAAAACTCACCTTAGCCTATCGAATTTACGCTGCCCCTTACAGGAGTACGGCCCATGTCCGTTGATAATTATTATGTCCCAGCGCAAAGCAAATGGCCCATCATTGGCGCAGTCGCCGTTTTTTTAATGGTGCTCTCAACAGCGTTAATGATTACCGGTAACGATGCCTCAGCAGTTCTCTTTATTTTTTCGTCTTGTCTTATGGCTTATATGCTATTTGGCTGGTTTCAAACCGTGGTACAAGAAAGCCAACAAGGCTTATACAGCGACCAACTGAACCGCAGTTTTCGTATTGGTATGCTGTGGTTTATCTTCTCTGAATTTATGTTTTTTGCTGCCTTCTTTGGCGCACTATTTTATGTTCGAACATTGGCCATCCCTTGGTTAGATGGTGACGGTGCCAAAGGCAGCTCGGCCTTATTATGGCCAGAATTCAGCGCGACCTGGCCATTATTGAATACCCCAGATCCTGAAAAATATCCTGCGCCTAGCGGAGTCATCGACGCTTGGAAACTGCCCTTTATGAATACTGTAATACTGATAATTTCCAGTATCTTTATCACTGTTAGTCATCATAAATTAAAAGCCAATCAAATGACCGCGGCTAAATTTTGGCTAGCATTAACTTTAGTATTTGGTATTAGTTTTTTGTGTGTTCAAGTTTACGAATATATTCATGCTTACAACGAACTGGGGTTAACTTTAAATGCCGGAATTTATGGCTCTACCTTTTTTATGCTCACAGGATTTCACGGTGCGCACGTCACCATAGGCAGTATCATGATTTTAGTCATACTGATTCGTATGCTAAAAGGTCATTTTGATAAAACGGATGCCACTAGCCATATCAACAACCCCGATTCAGATCATTTATTTGCTTTTGAAGCCGCCGCTTGGTATTGGCATTTTGTTGATGTTATTTGGTTATTCTTATTTCTTTTTGTCTATGTTCTTTAAATAATTTCTAAATAGTCCTTTGAACGGTTTTAAAACCGTTCTTTAAACAGGCAGCGACGACAAATAGAAATAACTGAGGATTAATAGCATGGCTGAAAAAATAATTCGTAAGGTTAGAAAATTGATCACTTTCTTTTCGCCAGTCAGTACTCCAACGCTCTTAGCGTCAATCAGCTTCTTAAATATTAAATATTTCAATGCTAATCCTAAACTAATACAGATGAGCAATATTAACATCACCACGAACCAAGCTATCCAGGTATTCATCGGATTCCTCCATGAAAATTAAACACTTCTCCCTTAACGGTAGACGCTATTACTTAAAATTGGAATTAGTTCAAAGCATTACCTTTTTCAGCATCTTTCTATTGTGTATGTTACTCGCAATATGGCAGTGGCAAAGAGCGGAAACAAGTCATGAACGTGAACTACAGGAAAATACTCAGATAAAGACCAATAATCAGATCACGTTAACCGGGCAATGGCGACACGAAAACTTTTTACTCGATAACCGCACACATAAAGGCAAGGTTGGCTATTACCATCTAGCGCTCTTCAAAGCCGAAGGTACTTCTAATCACTTTCTAGTCAACCTTGGTTGGTTACAAGCGCCTATTTTACGCTCTGACATTCCTAGCCCGAAGATACCAGCTGGTCGCCAAAATATTACCCTTTTGAACTTACCGATCATTAAACCCGTCGTTTGGACTAATGATCATTGGCCTAGCCCCACACAATCATCATGGCCAAAACGCATTCAAAGTATCGATATTGAACGCTTTGAGCTGGCAACAAAATATACTGTAGACCCCAGTTACTGGCAGTTGGTTTCTGGTAAAGGCAAGCTGATCAACATCTATCACTCATCTCCTTATCTAAATAAACACAAGCACCTTGGTTATGCGATGCAATGGTTATTAATCGCCATCGCTGCCCTCATGGTTGGAATATTCAGTGCGATAAGGCTTGAGGAAAAAGATAAAGCTCTCGACAAAAAACAGAATAAATAAATTACTGCAAAAGTAAGATTTAAACTACTGTTGTTAAAGGAATAAACATGAAAAATAATAAAGTATTATTACTCATACTCACCATTACATTTTCACCGTTTTTAATTGCCGCTATTTTAACCACTGATTATTTTTCTCAACAAATCGATCAAAAACAGTATGGTGAATTTCTAACGACGGAATTTTACCTACCCCGTTCAGACAGCTCTCTGCTAGATAGCTCAACACAATGGCAATTGGTTATATCACCGAGTCATAAAAACTATGACATCCTTTCTAATAAGCTCAATAAAATTAAGACAGCATTAGGAAAACGCTCTGAATTAGTTAATATTCTATCAACACCAAGCATCGATTCTAAGCTATTAGCCAGTGAAAATACCGTATATATCGCTACGCCTAACGGACAATTATTATTAGCGTATCGAAACGAACAAGTCGGAAAACCACTCTTTAAAGACCTTAGCCATTTACTGCGCAGTAATAACTAATCCCTTTATTTAACGAACTGGAGTTGATATGGATAACAGACTCTTAAACTGGGCGCGATTAAATCTGTTGATTACGTTAATCGTGATCACTCTAGGGGCGCTAACCCGCTTGTTAGATGCAGGCCTAGGCTGCCCAGATTGGCCAGGCTGCTATGGACAAATAACTCCACCCCAAAGCAGCGAGCAAATTCAACAGGCCAATGCGGCCCACCCATTATTTCCCGTTGAGCACGTTAAAGCATGGTCAGAAATGATTCACCGCTTTGCTGCATCGGCCTTGGGCTTAAGTTTATTACTGTTTGCGCTTTGGATTAGTTTCAAAGCCAAGTTTCAATACTTGCGTAGCATTTCCTATATCGCCCTTGGCTGGGTCATATTACAAGGCATTTTTGGCATGCTAACGGTTACGTTAAGAATATGGCCTCCCGTCGTTACTTTGCATTTATTGGCCGGCATGATCATGCTGGCCATTATCTTCTGGCAATACCAACTTATTAAGCAGCCTAATAAAACGTTAAAATCTTATCAACTAAAAAACATCACAACTCACATTCGCTCCCCTTTGCTCGCAGTGATATTAATTACGATATTACAAATGGGATTAGGCGGTTGGACTAGCTCGCACTATGCTGGCCTTGCGTGTCCTGATTTTCCTCAATGTCAGAGTCAGTGGTGGCCAGATACCGTTCACGGCCCTTTCCATGCGCCCATGGTAGATGCTCAGCAATACCTCGGCGGTCTATTGCCAATGGCTGACCGCATGGCGATTCAAATTCTACATCGGTTGACGGCCTGCTTATTAATCTTATCGGCATTGTTACTGTGTTATCGAATGTATAACAGCCCACATAGAAAACTCATTGGCTTCATCTTAGTCCCTCTAATGCTTCAAGTAATGATCGGCATTGGTAATGTATTCCTTCTCTTACCGCTGTCATTAGCGTTATTACACAATACAGGGGCAGCACTTTTTTGGCTGTGCCTGTGGACCGTCTATTTTTCTATTCTAAAAGCAGAGGTGCGTAATGATTAATACCTTCCCCATATCAGAAACAAAAATAGCCGCGAAAAAACGCAGCATTAAAGACTACCTTGCACTTTGCAAAATTAATGTCATTTTACTCATGCTCGTTACCGCTTTTGTCGGTGCATGTTTAGCAACCAATATGAGACCTGATCTACTACAACTTACTCTCGGTTTAATCGGAATCGCGTTAGTCGCAGCATCAGGTGCAGCCTTTAATCATGGTATTGATCAGCAAAGAGATAAGCTGATGGCTCGGACCCGCCATCGCCCACTAGTAAATAACAAACTGTCTTTACGCCAAGTCTATGGGTTTGCTACGCTGATTCTCATACTCGGCTTCAGTCTATTATACTTCTGGGTTAACCCCTTAACCGCTATTTTATCGCTGGCTTCCATGGTCGGGTACGCATTGATTTATAGCCACTGGTTAAAACCTCTTACACCGCAAAATATCACTATTGGCGGTCTTGCCGGTGCCATGCCACCGTTACTAGGCTGGGTCGCAATGACGGGAGAAACTCATCCATTGGCATGGGTTCTGGTGCTTATTATTTTCACGTGGACTCCCCCCCATTTTTGGGCACTGGCATATTACCGCCAGCAAGAATACGCCAAAGCTAAAGTACCGATGCTTAGCGTGACCCACGGCAAAGAGTTTACGAGCTTACAAATGCTGCTCTACACCTTATTACTCAGCCTAGTCACCTTGCTGCCATACCTTTTACACTTCAGTAATGAAATCTACCTAGTTGGCAGCATGCTGTGCAACGGTATGTTTATTTACTTATCCATTCGTTTGTTAATTGAACAGACCACTAAACGCGCACAACAAACCTTTCGATATTCCATTGTGTATTTACTATTAATCTTTATTTTAATTATGCTCGATCGCCTTATCTCTTTATAATCAGGGCGTTATAATCGGTGTTTGTTTATATTCACTGAATACTCGCTGATGCTACTCTGATTAATAAAGACATTGATAATAAAGACACTGACTAATAAAGAACCTTTTATGGCTATTCGACCGCGCATTTATACTCCAGAAGATTTAGCCTTACATGGCAAGCTAGATCTTGATTCCCAAGCCAGTACCCATCTTGTTAAAGTGTTAAGGCTGAATGAAGGCGCTGAACTGCGTTTATTTAACGGTGATGGCTGCGAGTATCTGGCGCACATTACCATCGCAAATAAAAAGAACGCACAAGTTGAAATCAACGATGTATTATCCACAGATTCAAAAGTAAGCTTTCCTTTACACTTGGGCCAAGTCGTATCAAAAGGCGACCGTATGGACTTCACTATACAAAAGGCCACCGAACTGGGCATTACCGACATAACCCCTTTATGGAGCGAGCGTTGTGATGTGCGCCTGAAAGGTGAACGCTTAGAAAAGAAAATGGAACATTGGAAAAAAGTCGCTATTTCGGCCTGTGAGCAAAGTGGCCGTAACCATATTCCTACCATTCATCCTGCAATGAATTATCAAGACTGGGCTCGCGCTGTTGAATCTGATACCAAACTAGTGCTTCATACCCGCGATCAAAAACCTTTATCAGATATCAAAGCCCCAGCCTCTGTAGCTCTACTGGTCGGTCCTGAAGGTGGCATCACTGATGACGAAGTAGATTTCTGCATTCAACAGGGATTTACAGGTTTAACTCTTGGACCACGAATCTTGCGAACAGAAACAGCTGCACTCGCGGCGCTGAGTTTGTTTCAATATTTATGGGGAGATTTTTAACCCGTAAGCATTCCGTGGAACAGTGTGTCTTATCCTTAAACTGTAAAATAGGACCACTATTTATTTATCAGACCGCGGTAACCTGTTAGCATTCGCGCCTCCTAAAATGCGATACAAGTTAGATAAAACATTGAAAGCACTTTTAATAATAGCCTGCTTATTTTCTTTAGTAAGCCAAGCTAATGCAGAAGAAATCAAAGAGAAAATCCGCCAACAGGGACAGTGGTATGGCTACTGGGGCTGGAACCGTTCTCAATACTCAGATAGTGACATTCATTTCAAAGGGGATGATCACGACTTCACATTGCACAATACCTCCGCTAAAGATCGTCAAAATGAAGTGACACCGTCATCCCTTTTTGATCGCTATTTAAGCCCAGTTAATCTTACAATTCCGCAATACAACTATCGCTTCGGTTATTTCGTAGCCGATGATTGGGCCGTTTCTTTGGGCTTCGATCATATGAAATATGTAGTCGAAGAAGATCAGGTTGTAGGTATCAGTGGAACCATCAGCACTCCAGGATTTGAAAAATCAAACCCTGCTTTAGAAAACAAAGAAATCAACCGTGAATTCTTAAGCTTTGAACATACCGACGGTTTAAACATGATTTCGATTGAAACTGAGTATTTTCATTCTTTATGGAACCATGGAAGAGATTTTGATTTCGCATTATTCGCAGGGGCTGGTTTAGGTGCGATGATTCCTAAAACCAATGTCAAAATGTTGGATTATAAACGAAATGATGAATTTCACTTGGCAGGTTATGCTACATCGATTAAAGGCGGGTTTGAATTTACCTTCTTTCATAATTGGTTTTTCCGTGGCCTCGTTAAATTTGGCTACACCAATTTAGGCGATGTTTTAACAACTGGCCAAGGTGATACAGCCGCACAGTCCTTCTATTTTGAAGAATATATCGGCGCAGTTGGCTATCGCTTCTAATTATTAAAAATTGCGCTCACTTCATCTGATGTGAGTGCTCTGCTTTTCCCAGTATCTAAAGATGGATCTAATGATAAGTTACCCACTGAGCTTCGATGCAAGGCTAAAACAGGGTTTCTAAAGCGACCGAACATACGCTTTATCTGATGATACTTACCTTCTGTTAAAACAACCTCAACCAATGTCTTCGTTAATATCGTTAACTTGGCAGGTTGTGTCGTAATGTCTTCAAACGAAAAATACATACCATTAGAAAAAGCAGACACCGTTTCTTCGGTTACCTCATTTTCCAACGTTACTTGATAAACCTTATTCACTTTTGCTTCTGGCGACATAAGTTTTCGTGACCAGCGACTATCATTGGTCAGCAACAATAAACCCGAGGTATTTAAGTCCAACCGACCTACTATGTGTAAATCATACTGATCGCCATTCATGGCTTTTAATTCATTTGGCAATAAATCAAGCACCGTTTTATGTCGTTCGTCTTTAGTCGCACTCACGACTCCTATTGGTTTATTCATCATAATGTAAACCGCTTTCTTGTCTTGTAGGACCTCTTCATCCAATACAACGCAATCAAATTCTTCAACAATGGTCGTAACGTCTCGAATAACATTGCCATTAATGACCAAGCGGCCTTGCGCCAACATCAACTTAATATCACGTCGATTAATATTAAGTTTCTTACTAATGTATCGGTCTACTCGAAAGGATTTTGTTTGCATCGTTTTTTGTTCGATTTATTTAATTCATTTTATACGCTTGGGCGCTTTACTACAGAACTCGAAGGCCTTAAGGTCATCATCGCCTAATCTTTTAATTTAACCGTGTCATTACTCTATCTCTTACAGCTATCACACAATAAACCCTGTATTATGCGCCCTCTCAAATACAGACTGCTCACGTTCAGGCTGTAATTTTATACAGCCGTTATGATATCAGGCCAGCACAATGTCTAAATTTTTCTTCAAAGGGCGCATAGAGCTTCCTTCAGATTACAGTACTTATAACTACAATACCGACCAAGCGACTAAGCATGGTTCTAAAAAGTACCCGATCGCAATTACTGTAACCAACGAAGCGAGAAAAGCCGAAGTTGAAGAGCAATTAAAAGCACTAGAGCTTTTTGCCAATATTACACTAGATGCTGATGGTGAAGAAAATATCTCTGAGTTAGATGTTCTGCTCAATAAGCCAACCACGGTAGTATTAGAGAAAACCCCTAACCGCAACGATCCTTGTTCATGCGGCAGTGGCAAAAAATATAAGAAGTGCTGTTCTAAATAGCGTTATTATAGAGAGTTTTTGATATCAAGAGCTCTTATAACTTGATATCTAGAGCTCTTATAAATAGTTCTCGAACACCGATGCCCACTCATCGTAATGAGCATTCGCATGTTGGCGTAAAAATGGAAATAGCCAGTTCGACGCTGCTGGGGCTAAATTAAAATCGTCATCCAAAGGCTGTCCTAGCCCTGGAAAATTCAACGCATGCTGTATCGCACAGATACACACTAAGAACTGGCCAATAGAATCTGCTATCAGTGCAAACTCCCAATCGCCCATGCCTTGCATCGCACTGTACACTGGACTATTTTCGCCCTGCTCAGACGTTTTCACTATAATTGGATCGCCGCCTTCATGAGCAATTAAGAACCAATCGTCCTGCCACTTAGGAAGCTCAGCCGACAGTTCAGCAAACATCTTTGGCTGCCAAGCAAGATCAGCCGATTTAATAAGCTCTACTGGATGCCCAACGCCTTCTAACGACAATCCCTCGACAGGAGAAACCCCATCAATATATTGGATCAGCTCTACCGGTAATCCCTTACGACTACCTTCGGAAAGGGAAGTTGATAATGACTTACCATCAACCAGCATATTCTCATCCGCAGTCAATACCTCGCTGCTCTTTTTGCTAAAACTGGCGATTAAAGCCAAAGCGTCATTTAAATTCATAGCTAAAAGTACTTTTCAAAGTTAGAGGAGATTATTGACGCTTATTTTAATTCATTCGCCGTGTTGATGAAATAACAAACCCCACACAATCATCAGTTGAGCGAAAATATAAGCAGTTACAATAATAGTGGTTGAATAATCAAATGTCATAATAAAGCGATTTACCCCGATTAAAGCATCAGCGATTAAGAATGTGATACCACCCACATTTACCCAAAGGGTATCTTTTACTAGCGATGTACTGAAAGCAATCGTTGCCACCTAAGCATAACCACACGCGACCGCCAGAAGAAAAAGACCAACAATTATCGTATTTTTCATTTAGTTCGGCCTTTTGCTTCAAAAGCATACTCTTTTTCGAACTCCGCAATCGGCTGCCAGAATAACGTGCCTAGTAACACATCAAAAATAGGAAGCGTAATATTAAAATTGGCTTCGCCCATTTTGTCACGTTTATGATGCAGTACATGTAAATGACGTAACTGTTTCCAACCTGGAATAACTAAAAATATTTTCTCAGCCCAGTGTCTACGAGGTATATGATAACTAAAATGCATAATCTCATAGAGCAGATAACCACTAATACCTGCTGCCGCATAAATATAAGCTACGTTCATATTGAAGACTTCACTTAACAGATAGCCGCCAGGTAAAATCAAGCCACATAAAAAGGCAAAAATTAAATACACCGGAAATAATACGACACGCCAATCACTAACCGCTTCATAATCCATTGAGTGCTCTAAAAAGAAACTGTGATGATCCCCGGTATGTCGGCTATAAAAAAGTTTTCCATATTTTGTTTTTCTATGACCCAACCAACGATGCGCATAATACTCAGAAAAATTCACAACTAGCATGGTTAATGGGAAAACCATCCATTCCATCCATGAAGCTGATTGCACTTGAGACATACTATAAAAGATTGTGCCCAACCCTACTGCTAATACACTCAGCATATGAATCCAACCACTGTAACCGTTGGAGATACCTGTGCGGTATAGATAACGAAATCTCGTCATTGCTTCTAATGTCATTTTTGCCATAGTTAAGATCTCATCTATGCGGGAGCTGAATACACATCATTATTATTTCAAGTTTATTCACATCTATTTATTCTGTACTTCTAAACTCTTTTCTAATCATTAGCATATCAGCCCTTGCTTTTAAGGCTAATCAATAATACAAAACAGCATTATCACTCAAACTAATATTGCTAGTTTTCAATTAACCTAACTTGAGCATGACCATGCAACTCAATCTACGCGCTCTAGACCTTAATTTACTCCCAGTATTTGATGCCCTAATGCGGGAACAACATCTATCGCGAGCAGCGGAGCAACTTGCTATGAGTCAGCCAGCCGTCAGTAATGCTTTAAAGCGATTGCGCCAAACGTTTAATGACGACTTATTTGTACGCACCGCTAAAGGACTTAAACCCACGACGAGAGCCCAAGAGCTGCAACAAGCGATTCAGCCAGCACTGCGTTTAATACAAGCAGGATGCATCGAGAGCAATTTTGACCCAGGCAGCAGCGAGCAAACATTGCAAATTTCATTAAATAGCGCCACTGAATACCTAATAGCACCCTTGATTCATAAATGGCTGCAGGCAGAAGCACCCAACATAAAATTGCAATTACAACCAGACTACCTTGATGATATTCCGGCTCAGCTCAAAGAGGGTCGATTAGATTTTGCGTTAGATTATGTGGGTTTTGGAGATCAACAATTTCAATCACTGGTCATGAGCGAAGAAGATTTGGTTATTATCTGTCGTGCAGACCACCCACAGCTGAACGGTAAAATCACCTTAAAACAATTTGAAACATTACCACAAGTGAGCCTTACGCCCCGTTCAAGTCTGGCTCATAAACAAAGCCACCTTCGCGGCACACCAATAGAGCAACTAATGGGGAAAGATCTACCTTCGCGCAATCTCACCATGCTCGTATCAAGCTTTGTCAGTATTCCTAGCATCATCACTCAATCAGACTTAATTGCTATCGTGCCCAAGCGTATTGCACAAAATTTTAATCGCCGCCAACAAGCGAACAAAGAAGCTACATTACAATGCATAGCACTGCCTTTTAGTTATCCAAAAGTCTGCATTCAATTGCTGTGGCATAAAAGCCGAGAACACGACACGGCTCATCAATGGGTCAGAGAACGCATGACTAAACTGATTCAGTTTTTACCTGAATAAAAGACATAAAAAAACCGCTATAACAAAAGCCACAGCGGTTAAAATGTATCAATAGATCTATGCATGATCGAATTAGGGCCAGTGCTTAGACAACATAATTAAGCACTGAAACTACACAACGGACTGTGCCGAAATTGCATCGTTTAGAATAGGACAAAGTGAGCCAACATGATTAACTTTGGCTCCTTTTTCGATATAGATTAATTGCAATAAGACTAAATGCTGGAATGTTCATGACTAAGCCATACATCAAAGGCACTAGAGCCAATATCGGTTGGTTTAATACCCCTATTGCAATAAAAATACCCGTCCCTGCATTTTGAACACCCACCTCAATCGACAAGGTTTTAATAACTTTATTATCAAAACTCAGACAACGCGCAAACAGATAAGCGGCAAACATTGAACATAAACACAGGCTTAAACATAATGCCGCAACTTCAAAGCCCAATACGTTTAATTGTGGCCATTGCTCAAGCATCAAGAACAACACTAAAAGCACAAACATTAGCGCCGTTAATTTTCTAACCGTTGGTTCTAAACGAAGAACGACAACAAGCCAGCGCCCACGCGTTAACATTCCAAGTAATACGGGAATAACCGTAATCAGCAATAGCTGCATAACCGTTTTCATAACAGGAAAATCTACACTAAGTGTTTCATCCCACCACGCAAGCTGCAGCGCCAAGCTCAACGGTAGAATAAACGGCATCAACAAACTCACCACAGCCGTCATGGATACCGATAGCGCGCCATCACCACCCGACAAATGTGAAATGATATTCGAAGTTGCGCCACCAGGGCACGCTGCCAATATAATTAGACCTAAAATTAGCTCATTGGATATTGGCATGAACCATTGCACAGCAATGAGCAAAATCCATGCGATAAGTGGCAATAACAATAGTTGCATAACAATCCCAACGATCGCGGGACGAGGAGATACAGCAATGCGGCGAAAATCATTAGCACTCAATGAGAGACCTAACGAGAACATCATTAAAGCCAAACTAATAGGGAGCACTAATTGCGTTAAAATTTGGAGAAATTCCATATATGCCTTCTAACGTTATATTTCCATCGCGCTATACACCCGATCAATTGAGAGGCAAGCGTGTCGAGTCGACCACTTTTCGCATCACAAAACTTGAATGTACGCCGCTCACACCTTCTATACGGGTTAATTTACCCAATAAAAACTGATGATAGCCTTCCATATCTTTCACCACGACTTTTAATAAATAATCGGCACTAGAGCCTGTAATAATGTAGCACTCTAATACTTCGGGAAATCCAGAAACGATCGCTTCAAAGTTTTCAAAACGTTCAGGCGTATGACGGTCCATACTAATAGAAATCATGGCCATTAAATCCAAACCGAACGATTTTGGGTCTAACACCGCTACCGTTTTTTGAATGATACCCGATTCTTGTAGAGCCTTAACACGGCGTGAGCAAGGTGAAGGCGATAATCCCACTTTTTCAGCCAGATCTAAGTTTGAAATTGCTCCGTCTTTTTGCAACTCATCAAGAATACGTCGGTCCGTACGATCCAACGTTATTTTTGGCAATGACTTAGGTGAAAAATTGCTCATTACTGATACCTTATAACAATAACCATTACATTATGCGTGAACAGCGAAAATTAACCCTATGATATAGCAGAAATAGGACAATTTTAATATTCAGTTAAAAACAGCCTAGAAAACCTTTCAACAAACGTCATTACGCTCAAAATTTGACTTATAAATTAGACAGTTAGCTAATGTATAACTATGATTTTAAGTAGCAAACACTAATACCATAGGCCATCATGCTCACTCTTAAACTTCGATCTTTTTTAATTCTCAGCTTGTGTTCTGCTGGCTTGATAGAGCCCGCTTTTAGTCAAACTCGATTAAAAATCGTTGATCAGCATAACGACCCTCTACCGAATGCGGTCATTGAATATACTGCAAAATCCTCATCAGTTAAGTCATCAGCTGAAGATCCAATATATATTATGGATCAGATAGATAAACAATTTGCTCCTCATGTACTCATTGTTCCTGAAGGCAGCCTAGTCAGCTTTCCTAATAGTGATGATATTCGCCATCATGTTTATTCATTCTCAGCTGCAAAAACATTTGAGTTAAAGCTATATGCTGGAAAACCAAAAAGTCCGCTTCGCTTTGATAAAGAAGGCGTGGTCGTTATGGGCTGTAATATTCATGACTCCATGGTTGGGTACATTTATGTTGCTGCTAACGAACATACAATCATGTCCGATGAGAAAGGAGAGGTTTCATTAACACAAGATTTGCCGTTACAGACACAACTAAAAATATGGCACCCTAATAGCAGTGTTGGGTTATCAAAACATAGGGAATTCACAATTGACCAAGCAATGCTTAATAAACCTGAAATAACGTTGATGATTAACATTGATAACCCCGAACCTAGAAACAGCTTCGAAGAACTGAATTTACATGAACACTAAGTTCAGTTTCAAAACACAAATAACTTGGTTATCAACAAGCTTAATATTATTAACCGTTATCTTTTTAACGATTAGTAATTGGTTCCGATTTGCCGACTATGCAGAAGCTCAAATAGAACAAAAAATAGACGTTGCACAAAATGTATTGAATCAAACACTCAGATTACAAGAGCAAGTATTGATCACGACGGCCAGTGTATTAGCTGCAGACTTTGGTTTTAAGCAAGCCGTTGCAACCGAAGATAAGCAAACAATTAAGAGCGTATTACTCAATCACGGTAAACGGATTAACGCTGATTTAATGTTAATATTAGATTTAGAAGGAAACTTGCTGACGAGCAGTTCGTTATATTCTTTTTCCGCTGATGTAATTGAAAATAACATTAAAAAACTTCCCTTCAAAAACATTCACGCACAAATTCTTAGCATTGACAATAAAGTGTATCAAGTTATTGTCGTTCCGGTTAAAGCACCTAGAGTTATCGCCTATACCGTCATTGGTTTTGAGTTCGACCATTCAGCGTTATTACAACTAAAAAACTTAATTTCATTAGAAGTCTCTCTGGTAAAGAAAGAGCATATAATTGAATCAAGTATTGAAGACAAAGACATAAAGCAGCAAGCGCTGTTAACTGCAACTCAATTCGGCACTAATCAACAATCTCCGAACTTGTTATTAACTCGATCGGATTATTATCATAAAAACATTGCCTTCAGCAGCTCGAATGATATTCATGCCATTTTATCAGCCTCTTTAATACAAATTAAAAGTGACTTTAATCAGCTTATTATGTCTATATTAATAATTGCATTGGTTGTGATTATTATTGCGTTTTCTCTTTCAAAAATATTGTCTCAAGGTTTATCAACTCCTCTTAACATTCTAATGAACGTGACAAAAAACATTGGCAAAGGAGAGTTAGAAGTTCCCAAATTAAGCAGTAATTTACCCCCAGAATTTACAGACTTGTACGAAGGGTTTGTTTTGATGGGGTCGGCAATCGAAAATAGAGAAAAGGAGATAACGTATCAAGCAGAACGAGATATGCTCACAGGTTTATTCAATCGCTATAAAATATTAAGTAATATTGACGTTTATCTTAAAAACAATACTCATCTCGCATTAATTACCTTCAATATTAAAAAATTTAAGGCGCTAAACGATACGATAGGCTCCAAAAATGCAGATGCGATTTTAATAGAGATAGCTTCTCGCATTAATGCTTACATTGAAAAGTTGAACACACTCAATGACCACAAAAGCATTGCTGCTCGAATAAATATCGATGAATTTTTAATCTGCATTCCCATTAATAGCATCGACATACTTAACGACATTGTTAAACAATTACAAATTGAAATTGAGAAAACATTCTGGATAGCAGACATTAAGATAAGGCTCTCGATCTACTACGGCATTGCAAACTCTATTGAGCATGGGACGGATGCAGAACGATTAATACGACGCTCTAGCATGGCTGTTTCAAATGCTTATAAAGACCAAGTATCAGTTAGACTTTATCAGCAGGGTGATGATGAAATCTATCTCTACAAATTGCATTTAATTGAAGAGTTAAAAGCGGCCCTAGAAAACCCTAACAGTCCTCTCTTTATGAATTATCAGCCTAAGCTCAATATAAAAACGGGCAAAGTGGATAAACTTGAAGCCTTAATTCGTTGGATTAATAACAAAGGCGATTTTGTAAACCCAGAGCTGTTTATTAACTTGGCAGAAAAGTCTGGATTAATCACTACACTCACTCGCTGGGTAATATTAGAAGTGATCAAACAAGTTGATCATTGGAACCAGCTAGGTCATAAATTTAAAGTATCAATCAACTTATCCGCTCAAGACATTCAGCATGAACAATTCATCGAGTATTTATTAACAACCTTAAGCAATTTCAATGTAGAACCCGTACAGATAACGCTTGAACTAACAGAACGAGATTTAGCAGACAACGAGCAACTTGTTACCGAACGCTTATTCTACTTAAAGTCACTGGGGTTTGAGGTCTCTGTTGATGACTATGGCATTGGCCAATCATCACTCGCCAAGTTGAAGAACTTACCCGTTGATGAACTTAAAATTGATAAAACGTTTATATTAAAACTGGATCAATGCCAGCAAGATCAAGATATTGTGGCATCCACCATATCTCTTGGCCATAAATTAGGGCTTCGCGTGGTGGCCGAAGGTGTAGAAAATAAAGCAAGTTTAGAACTACTTGAACAATTTCAATGTGATTATGCTCAAGGTTATTACTTGTCCAGACCGATTAGCGCAGAAAAATTTATTGAATGGTATGAAAGTGATGAACACGTTAATTAAAGTTATATTACTCCTATTACCGCTCATGAGCTTTGCAAATGGCAAACTATTAGCAACCCCTGGCGTATCCCAAGTAGAAGGAGCCGGTGGTGGCGGGCTTGTGCCTTGGGCGCAACTAGCGGGCTATGCAACAGAAGATGAACTCGCCTTTTCTGCATTTTGCACACAAGCAAATATAAAAGACTTTCAGTTAAATAGCTGCGGTGGTCAAGTCAATTTCTATGATCGCTTAGAACTCTCCTTTGCTAAACAGAACTTCGATGTAGAACCCCTTTCACTAACGTTATCTCAAGAAATCATCGGTATGAAGTTAAGATTATACGGTGATTTGGTTTACAGCAATTGGCCACAATTATCGCTGGGAATTCAACATAAAACGTTAACAACCCCCGATGTTGGTTTTTCGTTAGGTGCCCGTGATGACACTGGCAACGATGTCTATTTAGCCGCCAGTAAATTACATTTAGGATTACTCGCGGGTTATAACGTTTTATGGAATGCCACTGTTCGACATACACAATCAAATGAACTTGGTTTACTCGGCTTTGGTGGTCCTGAAGGTAAAGCGGCATTAAATGCAGAAGTATCAGCAGCCATATTGATTAATAAGCACTTGGCCATTGGTACAGAATACAGGCAAAAACCTGATAATTTAGGGCTAAAAGAAGATGATTGGCAAGACGTCTTTATTGCCTGGTTTCCAAACAAGCATATAAATCTTACCTTAGCGTATCTTGACTTGGGTGCCATCGCAGCACTTCCCAATCAAACAGGCTGGTATTTATCGCTTTCGGGGTCGTATTAATGTTCCATTCACTTACATCTAAGCTATTTATATCTAAGCTATTTATATCTAAGCTATTTATATCTAAGCTCTTCATATCTAAGCTCCTCATCTCTAAGTTGCTCATACCTAAATTATTTAAGCTCAAAGTGATAACCTGCTTCTTGATAATCATCCTCTCTCAGTTATTTGTCGGATGCAGTAGCAAAAACGTGATACAAGATAACAGTCTATATCATGATATTGGAGGACATGAGGGGATTGAACGTATAGTAAACATTTTTGTCCAAAAAATTGCTCAGGACAAATATATGCTCCCTTATTTTGCAAAGTCTAATGTCACGCACTTTAAAAAAGGTTTTATCAGTCACTTATGTGATGCTGTTGGTGGTCCCTGCAAATATGAAGGCGATACGATGTCTGATATTCATACCGGTATGAATATCAGTAAAAAAGACTTCAATCGTATCGTAGAGCTCTTAATCAGCGCGATGGAAGCTGCTGATATTAGTTATCAATCTCAGAACAAAATACTGAAAGAACTAGCAGCATCAAGAGATAAAATAATTGAAATATAATATTTTTTATAAAATTTATTGAATGTAACAATACTTTTTATTACATGATTAATGCATTTAAGTAATTTTGGATAATATACGGTCTATTAATGCTCTCTAATACAGTAGTAATCGCTAAAAATAATTTTTCACTCATGATAAATTCTGTCATAATTGTATTAAATAAGGACATTAGTCCAATAAAGCACACGAGAATAATAATAAAATAATGAATGCAAAAATCCTATTAAAAAAGCAAAAAAAATTGCTGATTGAAGACTATGCCAAACGCAACAATACCAAAGCATTTATTCAAAGCCTCACTACCATTGTTCCGTATTTCATCTTATTTTATCTTGCGATTGAAAGCCTAAAAACCTCATATTGGTTAGCAGCAGGGATCACCCTAATACTCACACTGTTCATCATTCGAGTTTTTGTGATGCTGCACGATTGTGGTCATAACTGCTTGTACATCAATCCGCGAGAAAACAAAATTGCAGGCTTTATTTTTGGCGTATTATGCGGCGTGCCTCAGTATGTATGGTCAAAACATCATGATTACCACCATTCAACCAACGGTAATTGGGAAAAATATCGTGGTCCTCTCGCCGTATTATCCGTTGATCAATATGCTGAACTCACTGAGAAAGGTAAAAAATCATATGCCAATCAACGCAAGCTTAGATTGGCTCCAATGGCAGGATTTTTGTACTTTATTTTCAATCCAAGATTCACCTGGATGAAAGGCAGCATTCAATTTTCAATTTTCTTCATTAAGCAAAAACTGAGTAACTTCTCAAAACCCATAAGCGAAATTAATGCCGAATTCGAAACGGGCTACTGGAATACCTGGCAAGAATATCGCCACATGACAGCAAACAATGTCGTTTTATTATCTGGTTGGATCTTAGCCGCCAGTTATTTTGGGGTCATCGAATTTTTCAGCATCTACATTGTTGCTCTTTCTTTGGCCGGCGCAATAGGCATCGTATTATTTACGGTGCAGCATAATTTCGAAGAGTCTTACGCAGCCAGCAGCGACAACTGGGATTATTTTACGGCGACTCTCGATGGCACTAGTTTTTTACAACTGCCTAAGTTCTTAAACTGGTTCACAGCCGACATTGCCTATCATCATATTCACCACCTTTCAGCCCGCATACCGAATTACAATTTAGTAAAATGTCATGAACAATATAAACACCTATTTGATAGTGTAAAACGCATTAAATTGAGTGAAATCCCCAATGCTTTTCAATACATTCTTTGGGATAACCACACCCATAGCATCATCAGTATTTCACAATATAACGAACGTTATAAAATATCGGAAAATAGCAAAACGGCAATACAAGAAGAAGTCAAAATGGAACATAAACCTTCGACATAATTCTTGCCGAATAAGACATGTGCTTCGTCCTAATTAGACACATTTTTCTTTTTATAATTGTTTATACTGTTGCCAGTTTAAATAATTATAAAAAGAGAACTGAGCATGTCGACAATCAATACAGCATTTGATTACATCATAATAGGTGGTGGCTCAGCGGGATGCGTGCTTGCTAACCGCCTCTCTGCCAATCCTAAAAACCATGTTTGCTTATTAGAAACCGGAGTCAGTGACAAAACACCTCTCGTTTCCACCCCCATAGGTGTTATTGGCCTGATGGACAGCAAAAAATACAATTGGATGTTCAACTCTCAGCCCGAATCCAGCCAAGGTAATCGTGTCATTTACTGCCCTCGCGGTAAAGTTCTCGGTGGCAGTAGCTCAGTAAATGCCATGCTTTATACTCGCGGCACCCCCAGTGATTACGATCACTGGGCCAGCTTAGGTAATGAAGGCTGGGGTTATAGTGATATTTTGCCTTATTTCAAATCGACTCAGCATCAAGAGCGCGGAGCCAATGAATTTCATGGTGTGAAAGGTGAGCTGAACGTCGCAGAAGGCCGTTCTAAGCATCCATTAGGGGAAACGTTATTAGAAGCCTGTCGCCAAGCTGGCTATCAAGATAACGACGATTTTAACGGTGCTCAGCAAGAAGGTATTGGATATTATCAAGTCACACAAATTAATGGCGAACGCTGCAGCGCAGCACGTGCCTTTTTACACCCAATAATCAAACGTCAAAATTTAACGGTTATTACCGAGGCTAAGGTCGCACGAATACTGATTGAAAACAAACGAGCCCAGGGCATCGAATATCTTCACAAAAATACATTACGAACATTAAAAGCAAACAAAGAAGTCATTCTTTCTGCAGGCACTTTTTGCTCTCCTCAACTGTTAATGCTATCGGGCATTGGCCCTGAAGAAGAATTAAATCAACATAACATTGAGGTAAAACATCACTTACCAGGTGTCGGTAAAAACTTGCAAGAACATGTCGATATTATTACTACCAATAAAAGTAAAAAGGCAAATACCGTGGCATTACGTCCTGTTGGTATAGCGAAAATATTAAAAGATATATGGCTCTACATTAATCAGCGTAAAGGATTTTTAACCACTTCCATTGTCGAAACTGGCGGTTTTATTAAATCAAAGTCAGAACTTAGTGATCCGGATATGCAGCTACAGTTTATTCCATTGGTTATGGAGGATCACGGTCGTAAAAAGTCGACGCTACTCACCTACGGCTATTCTTTGCACAATTGTTTATTACGCCCTAAAAGTCGTGGCCGAATTAGCCTTCATAGTAGTGATTTCTTACAAGATCCCAAAATAGAACTGAATATGCTCAGTCATCCAGATGATTTAGCCGCAATGGTTAATGCCGTAAAAATTAATCTCAATATTTTTTCTCAGCCTGCTTTTGACCACGGCCGTGGCAAATCAATATGCCCTAAACAAGAAAATCCAAATTATAAAGACATTGAAGCGTTCGTACGCGAAAAAGCCAATCATGTTTATCACCCTGTAGGCACATGTAAGATGGGTAATGATCATGATGCTGTGGTGAACGACCGGTTACAGGTTCATGGCATAAAATGCCTGCGTATAGTCGATGCGTCTATAATGCCCACCTTAGTCGGGGGCAATACAAACTCCCCTACGATTATGATCGCTGCTAAAGCGGCCGACATGATCTTGGCTGATAATTGCTAAAAATATTATTTATAAGGCATCAATAGATACCTTAAAATAATATTAAACAATAAAAACCTCAAGTTAACGGTAATGGCGATATATAATTGCAAAAAAATCATTTTATTATCGTTATTTGCCACCATTCACCCAAACATTAGCTTTATAGTTATCTCATTAGTTAGTTAATCCTTTTTATTACTTCTTCCATGAAGTTTAGGTGCCTAAGATGAGCCAAGTTCAGACCAGCCGTTTCAATCACAAAAAGTATCAATCTTTTCAACAAAGCATGCCTGCGTTGAAAATGGAAAACCGCCAATGGCCGAGTAATAGTATTACTCAAGCGCCACAATGGTGTGCGGTTGATCTTCGTGATGGCAACCAAGCTTTGATTGAGCCAATGTCAGTGGCGCAAAAGCAGAAGATGTGGAATTTAATGGTCAAAATGGGCTTTAAGCATATTGAAGTCGGTTTTCCATCGGCTTCTCAGCCTGATTTCGATTTTGTGCGCTGGTTGATTGAAGAAAATCAGATTCCAGAAGATGTCACCATTCAAGTACTAACTCAGGCTCGTGACGAGTTGATCGAGCGTACTTATCAATCATTAGCTGGAGCTGAACGAGCCATTGTCCATGTGTATAACTCAACCTCGCCAGTGCAGCGCGAGAAAGTATTTGGCTTGGATAAACAAGGCATTATCGACATCGCAGTTCGAGGTGCAAAAAAAGTACAGGATGAAGCCAAGAAATACCCGATGACCACTTGGACATTTGAGTATTCCCCTGAAAGCTTTTCTAGCACAGAAACCGATTTTGCCATTGAAGTCTGCAATGCTGTCATCAATGTATGGCAGCCAAGTGCTGACAATAAAACCATTATCAATTTACCAGCCACCGTGGAATGCGCTGGGCCAAATGTGTTTGCTGATCAAGTTGAAACCTTCTGTAAAGGCGTAAACCAACGTGAGAACATCATTATCTCGATTCATACTCATAATGATCGAGGCTGTGCCGTCGCCGCCGCTGAAATGGCGATATTGGCCGGAGCTGATCGTATTGAAGGCACATTGATGGGTAACGGTGAGCGCACGGGCAACATGGATTTAATCACCATGGCGATGAACTTATACAGCCAAGGTATTGATCCTGAAATCGACTTGTCGATTGCTGATGAAGTCGTGGCGACCGTAGAAGAATGTACCCAGATTAAAACCCATCCACGCCATCCGTGGTTTGGTGAATTGGTGTATACCGCGTTCTCCGGTAGTCACCAAGATGCGATTAAAAAATGCTTATCAGTGCAACGCGATGACCAACAATGGGATGTCGCCTATTTGCCTATTGATCCTAGAGATTTAGGCCGCGATTACCAATCCGTCATTCGCGTGAACAGCCAGTCGGGTAAAGGCGGTGTCGCGTATATTATGGAAACTGGATTTGGCATTAACTTACCTCGTTGGATGCAAATTGAATTGAGCCGTGCCGTACAAGAATACAGTGTTAGACACAGCTGCGAGGTGGATAATGAAACGATTTATAAAATTTTCCAGCAGCAATTTGTACAAGCTAACCAAAATTTTGAGCAGCAATATCAAGTGCTAGGTTATGAGGTACATAAGCAAGGAGAGCAAGAGTCTATTCAAGCGAGTATTTGTGATGGCAGTGTTCATGGCGAAACACAAACCATTCATGGCCAAGGCAAGGGTGTTATCTCGGCCTTGAGTGATGGCTTGCACAAAACCTTAGGCATTGATTTTCAAGTACAACACTTTGACCAAATTGCCTTAAGTAAGGGCACGAACTCTCAAGCGATGGCGTTTGTACAAATTAAAATCAATAACCGCAAGTACATGGGGGTCAGTGAACATCAAGATATTATGACAGCAACCATTAACAGCGTCTTAGCCGCCATCAATGCTTACATTGATGCCGTTCAATAAGACTGATTAATAAAAGCCACTGATAATGAACGCTTTAGATAATCACATATGATTTAAAGCGTTCATTAAATCTTCTACCCTAATAGGCTTGGATAAATGTCCGGTAAAACCGACTTTTTTAGCCCTTACTTTACTCTCAGTTGTCGCATCGGCCGTTAAGGCAAAAATAGGAATATTTTCATAGCCAGGAATGCTCCTAATAGCGGCCGTTGCAGTATAACCATCCATTACTGGCATTTGGCAATCCATCAATACGGCATCGTAAGCCCGCTCTTGTATTTTATCCACAGCCAATTGACCATTATTGACGATATCCGCCGTAATGCCCTCATTTTCTAAAATAGCCTCTATCACCAGTCGGTTAATTTCATTATCTTCGGCTACTAATAAATGTTTCGCTGCGATTGGCATCACTTCGTGCTCACTGCTCTGAACAGCGCCTTGCTGAAGACTGCCCTTAGAATCAGAGAGTATTGTCGTATTGGAATTTTCTTTTTCTTCGATAATATCTAACTGATCTTTCACTATTTTCTGAAAATCAAAATAGGCATCTGCGGTATCCATAAGGCATTGAAAAATAAACTCCGTTCCCCCGCCTTTATTATCAACAATTGAAATATCCCCTGCCATTAATCGACTCAGTTCTTTTGATAATGCCAAGCCTAACCCAGTCCCACCAAACTGCCTTGAAGTGGATTCGTCGGCCTGAGTGAAAGCAGAAAACACCTTATCTTTATTACCGTCACTGATTCCTATACCACTGTCTTGAACCCTCACTATTATCTGATTTTTGTTTTTATTAATAATGTTAACATCGGCAACAATATTAATAGACCCAGACTGAGTAAACTTTAAGGCGTTACTGCACAAGTTTACTAATACCTGATCAAGTCGAACCTGATCACCTTTGAACATAAGCGTTTTGGGGATATTGTTAATTAAACTCCACGTTAAACCCTTACTCTCAGCCTGAGAATAAAACAAACTATTCAGTCTGTGTAGACTCTGATGAATATCAAAATTCTCATGAGACAATACCAATTTATCCGCTTCAATTTTTGATATATCCAAAATATCGTCTACGATATTCAGCAAAAAATCCGATGAGATTTCTATCTTTTCTAAATAATCCTGCACAACGCTCAAATCACCGGACTCTTTAGCCAGTCTAGAAAATCCAATGACCGCATTCATCGGCGTACGTATTTCATGACTCATATTTGCTAAAAAACGACTTTTAGCTGAATTCGCTAAATTCGCATCCTCTACCGCACGATTTAAGGACTGTGTTTTTTCTGCGACCTGTTCATTCAAATAAATCTGACGACTATTAACCATCAGAATAAATAGCATAATAAAGGCAACGATAACGAACTCTAAAAAAAAGAGTAATAAATAAGACTGGCTTTTCTGTTGTGATAAATATTCTGTATTAGCTTGCAGGTATAAATGCCATATTTGACCCGACAGTTTAAATTCTAACTTTTCAGCATCGCCACTGCCTTTTAATACACCCCCATCATTATTTGCCGAAAACCAATGATCTTTGCCGGCTTCATACAGTTCATAATTAAAGCGCTTAGTCTCACTAAAATCCAAAGCCTTTAAAATCATATCTTCCGCTAAAAAAACCCCTGCGACATACCCCCTTAAGTTTTTATTACCTTTAAAAATAGGGAAAAACATTAAATACGCTGGTTTATTATATTTGGATTGCACAAGTTGAATAATGGGCGTCGCTTTAGCTTGAAAGTTCATCTCTGCATCAATGAGGGTTTTTTTTCTATCTTGATTTGAAAACACATTAAAGCCAATGGCCTTGTCATTACTTTCTTCAGGGAAAATCAGTCTGACATAAACAACAGGATCACTGGATAACAAAGATTCACCTCTTATAATAACGTCTTTATCATAAATATTTTTCAGTTCTACTTGATGCTTTATTTTTTCTTCTTGCAGGATAACCGGATTCCAAGACATAGCAGCAATGGTGGGTTGATTATCAGTGAGTTTACTCACCACTTGTGCAAAATCGATTCGTGAAATACTGTCTGTATTTTGAATATAACTGGCTAAATTCTGTAATTGAACCGTACTATTGTTTAGTTCTCGATAAAGTCCATTCTCAATACTTCTAACTTCTCTAACAGTCGATTTCTTCGTATTCTCATTAGAAAAGTCGATAAAGAAACCGGTTAATACCAATATGGATAAGAATAGAAAGGAAGAGGTCGAAACAATCAATACCCGTGATCGCTTTAAGTTTATTTCAGATTCTTTAGTACTGAAAAAGCTAAGCAAAAAAGGCGCTACTAACAAAACACCTAAAGAATCTCCTAGCCACCAATAGAGAAAATTATTCCAATAATTTTTCATACTGTATGCTGGGCTAAACACGGTGAGCGAAAAAGTCCCGATGGACGATGAGATTAAATTCACGAAAATGCCAACAACAAATATAAAATAAAGAATTTTAATATTAGAAGCTTGTCTTAAGGGGTGACCCAGCCAGTATCGCAACAAGGCACTCCCCACAAAGGCCTGCAAACTTGCACCCATGGAAATAAGACTTAACCCAATGCCTTGCTCAGTTGATAGCGTAATGTCGTCGATTGATGTCTGTACTGAATAATTGAATGCAAACGATGCTATAAATACTGCCGGAATGAAACGCCACCACCAAAGGTAACAACCCACTAAAGCAATACCCGCAGGCAGCCAAATAGGAACAATTTGAGATTGAAAGGCAAAGTTAGATAATAAGTGGCCAACGATAAGATAGGCACAAAAAAATCCAATATATAACCCGAAAGAATAAGAGGAATGGGGAATCCGAACCATGTAGAGAAGCTCACTCGAAATTTATAGCATGTCCTATAGTTATAGCTTAGTTAGCGCTTATTTATAAACTTAGTGAGCTTGTTTTTACCGTACCGACGGCCTTATATGTTTGCCTACCTGTAAATTATTAATATCAAAATCCCGTTATGCAATACGCTTAAGGTCGTTCACCTGATCGAGTCGTTGATCTATCTGCTTAATCGCTTGTTTATAGCTGACACATAAGTGTTTCTTTAAATGCCGAGTTGCCTCTTGATAACGTATTCCTTTCAAGCGACAAAATAACGCCAATGTAAACACACTGTCCAACTCGGTTAATGCAGGCTGACGATTCGCCATTGCGTTATAACAAGAGCCGCACCCCCCCCGAAAGGTATACGCTGAGTTACTGAGCAATACGCCAAAGCCCATCATACTGGCGAGTATTTCACTGGCTTCAGCGAAAAATTGGTTGCCACCAGGCGGCTGCTCTTTGGATTGAATTATCAAATGCTGAGCAATTACATGGGCATAACTGGCACTCAGATCTTCCGGTTTAAGGGTTTGCTGCAGATTATAAAACACAAATAACGGCTGCTGAGTAATAATCACGGGGACTTGTATGCCATAAGCATCCGCGCCTTCGTCAGCAATAGAAATATGCGGAAATGAGTTGCGGTGAATAAGTGCTAACTCATCCTGTGGCACAGGCTGCATTTGGCCTTCGTCATTATTATCATGCTCAATCATCGACTTAAGCTCAAACGGCCAATGGCGCAATCCTGCGTAACGTACGGTATGCTGAAAGATATTCTGCGCCTTTTCATCAACGCTATTCACTAAACCCGGGAAAAAATCATTACTGGGAGCAACGAGACGAGTACGATTAAAAAACTCTTCATGATCAAAATTTTGCAACACCCAAGCGACGGTAGAGAAAATAAAATCGGCAGTATTTTCATCAATTAAAGGCTTAGCTCTTAAAAAGCTAGGTAATAAAAATTCAGTTTTTAAAAAGGAAGGAAATAGCGTTGGCATGCGACTCTCTTAACGTAACAATTAAACTGGATCACATTCAGCGTATTACAGTGCAATAATGTGGTATTAACATACCATAGACAAAACCTGTTCGATAAAAATAAACAACAACTGTCCTGACACAGAGGGGATTCCCAATATGCCATATTTACCTGCAATTGAAATAGAACCCGCCAATACTGATTTAAACAATAGCCAAACCACCAGCATTATTTGGCTACACGGTTTAGGCGCAAGCGGAGACGATTTCGCGGCTCTGGTGCCAGAATTAAAAACCCTGCTAGGCGCCAGCGTTAACAATATTCGCTTTATCTTCCCTCATGCGTCTGAAATCCCCGTCACCATCAATGGCGGAATTTCCATGCCTGCATGGTACGACATTTTAGACATGCCGACCCAGGTGAAAGTCGGTGAATCGGCCGAACGTAAGATCAACCAAAGCCAGCTGTTAGCCTCGGCTAAAGACATTCAAAACTTAATAGATCGTGAAATAGAACGTGGGGTAAATAGCGAGCGTATTTTAGTGCTTGGGTTTTCTCAAGGAGGCGCAGTGGCCTATCACGCGGCGTTAACTTACCCGCACTCGCTGGGCGGCTTAGCGGGACTATCCACCTACTTCCCGATACTGAGCGCACCAAATACTTTTGTGCCAAGCCCGAATAATCAAAATATCGACATTCAAATTTACCACGGCAACATCGATCCCGTGGTAAATCAGAGCTTAGGCTTAAAAGCACAAAGTGACCTGACGACGTTAGGCTACCAAATTCAATACCACGACTACCCAATGGAACATCAGGTATGTTATGAGCAGGTAAAAGACATTGCCGACTGGATTCAAGCCAAGCTCGATTAATTAATTGAGAGACTGCTTTTGAAAAATAAGCAGCCGATTATTAGCGGGCATAGCGAGGTTATCGATCAAGACTAAATCTTGATCTTTAGCCATCCTCTCGATATCAGCCAAGTCCTTAATGCCTGCTAAAGGATTCACACACGCTTTAAGCCATTCATCTAAATGCGCATTGCCTTCGCTGGTAAACTCGCCATTGATATTCACCGGACCATACATCATAAATAAACCGTCTTTGTCTATTAAACAGCTAATCCCTGCCAGCATATTCACCACACTCTCATCCGCAATGTAATGCACTGTATTGGCGGTGAATACATGGTCGACTTTCATAGAAGGCCAAGCTTGATCAACATCTAATACCAAGGGCTCAAGTACATTGCTTAACGCCGCCTCAGTTACCCACAATTTAATTCCATCATGATTCTGTGCAAGGTCGCTTGGCTGCCACGTTATATGAGGTAATTCACGGGCACAAAATACCGCATGCTGACCTGTACCACTGCCAATTTCTAATAACCGCGCCGCATTGGGTAACCGTTCTTTTAGCGCAGCAGCTATTGGCCCTTGGTTGCGTAAACAGGCTTCTGAGATAGGTTTATTCATAAATGTTTTTCATAAGTCTTTTTAATAATTAATACTTGATTAATGTCGATTTAATAGCCTCTTATCAAGATGCCAAAATAACACTAAAGAGTGATAGAGCTATGGCTATTTAATGCGTAATGTTGATTGATTACAAAATAATAAAACACAATAAATCTCATACGAATAGATAGAGTACGCACAAGCCTACACCTATGATAACTAGACAAAATATAATAACTAGACAAATAAGGTAACACAGCCATGCTAGGTAATATGATGGACAGCCCACTACTAATTTCTGGGCTAATAGAACACGCAGTATCTTCTCACCCTAATAGCGAAATTGTCAGCCGTCGCTGTGAAATTGATAGCAAAGGCGAAAGTATTCACCGCTACACAATGATAGACGCTGCCAAACGCTCGAAAAAAATTGCTAATGCACTGATTAAAATGGGCGCGAATCCAGCAGACCGCATCGCCACACTCGCGTGGAACAACTATCGCCATTTTGAACTCTACTTTGGAGTCTCGGGCATTGGCTCGGTATTGCATACCATCAACCCACGCTTATTCCCCGAACAGCTGGTCTACATCATTAACCACGCCGAAGACCGTTGGATCTTTGTCGACCTTACCTTTGTGCCGTTATTAGAAGCCATTCAAGATCAAATAAGCTCAGTCGAAGGTTTTATTATTATGGCCGACTCGGCCAATATGCCCGAAACCAGCTTAAAGAATGCCATCTGCTACGAAGACTTAATCGACAGCGCCAGCGATGAATTAGAATGGCCACAGTTTGATGAAAACTCAGCCGCATGCTTATGCTACACCTCCGGCACTACAGGCAATCCAAAAGGCGTACTGTACAGCCACCGCTCAACCTTACTGCATGCCATGTCGGAAATCAGCCGCGAAGCATTAGGCATCACCAGCTTATCCTGCGTATTACCCGTTGTGCCTATGTTCCACGTCAACGCTTGGGGCGTACCTTATGCCGGCGCAATGACCGGAGCCAAGCTGGTATTCCCAGGTCCTGGAATGGATGGCGCGTCACTGTGGGAATTAATCGACGCTGAGCAACCTGATCTGTTATTGGGTGTGCCTACCGTTTGGTTAATGCTACTCAACCACATGGATGAGATTGGCAAAACCTTAGATTCTGTCAAAAATGTCGTGGTAGGTGGCTCGGCCGCGCCTCTTTCCATGATCAAGAAATTTGACCAAGTGCACGATGCGTTCTTGATTCATGCCTGGGGCATGACAGAGATGTCACCACTCGGCACGTCAAACGTAGAAAACGCGTTGATGAAAAACATGCCCATCGAAGAACGTTATTTACTGCAACAAAAACAAGGTCGCCCAGTCTTCGGCGTCGAAATGAAAATTGTCGATGATGAAGGCCAGACACTGCCAAATGACGGCATAACCTTCGGCCGCTTATTAGTACGCGGCCCTTGGATCATTAAAAAATATTTTAAAACTGATGATATGAGTAGCTTTGAAAATGGCTGGCTCGATACCGGCGATGTTGCCACCATCGATACAAATAATTACTTAGGCATTGTTGATCGTTCAAAAGACGTAATTAAGTCAGGCGGAGAATGGATCAGCTCTATCGATCTAGAGAATGCCGCAGTAGACCACCCTTATATTATCGAAGCCTGCGTGATTGGTGCGGCTCATGAAAAATGGGATGAGCGCCCACTATTACTGGCGATAATGAAACCAGGATCAACGACCACGGGCGATGATATTAAAGAATTTTTAAACGATAAAATTGCTAAATTCTGGATGCCAGACGAAATTATTTTTGTAGAAAGCTTACCTCATACTGCGACGGGTAAATTGTTAAAAATTAATTTGCGTAAGGAGTATCACGATTATTTAATGAATCGCTAGATAACAGATTGATAAGACTAGGAGGGAATGATTTTTAAAACCGATCTTAAACAACGATTTTAAAAATCAAAGGCTTGCCAAGACTCAGGAAAATCATCATCTCGTATGATAATGTCCTCAGTCTTGGATAACCCACACCCACCATGACACTCCTTGCCATTACACACCTCGCAATTAGTAGCCGCCGACTGCCAACGATTAAACAAATGAATCTCATAGGCGTGTAATAAATGATGGGGCGTTAACAGCTTTTTATAATCGGCTGCTGTTAATGTTTTTTCAATTCGTTTTAAATAAAAATCACCACCATTTCTGTAAATTTTATCCCCCACAATGGCATGGCCTAAATGCGCTAGCTGCGCACGAATTTGATGTTTTCGCCCGGTAAATAGTTCACACTCCACCAGTGAATAATCCATACTGTCTTTATTTTTTGTCGCTAAAACCTTAAAGAGTGTACGACTTTCTTTTCCTTCACCTTTTGGCAGCAC
>Ga0115551_1000204_pt1 | contig 41613 bp, 35 predicted proteins | sample COGITO_mtgs_1103_FD_87179 | JGI IMG/M metagenome (GOLD analysis project Ga0115551, IMG submission 87179) | Pelagic marine microbial communities from North Sea - COGITO_mtgs_110321 | ecosystem: Environmental > Aquatic > Marine > Epipelagic | place: Germany:Helgoland, sampling site Kabeltonne... | reverse complement strand
CGGCTTTAATTTGATACAAAGGAAGGACGTGCTTTGCTTTGAAAGCTGGAAAGTATTCAGTGAGTAATTTTTGTACAGTACAAGTAGTCATTCTAAAGGTATAGAATACTACTGGACGTTTATCCAGCTTTTGATGAATAATTAGAAGATTTTTGAGAATTAACTCTCCGAGCTAGCTCGGCATGTCCAACAGCTTAATAATGCGCATGCGCGTTTGCACGGAAGTGACTTTTTTCAATTCCAGCACAACTAATTGATTTAACTCGGTAATTAATGAAATCCATTTCCAAGCTCCAGAAATACGCGCATGCGCGTTTACATTTTTCTATATGACATAACGAGGGTCTCGTTATGTCTGCTATCAATATTGATAATGCATTGATTCTGCTACATTATCTTACATTGTTCCAGTGCAAGCGCGCATTTTTAAATAACGGCCCTGAACAAACGCGCACTGAAATGGGGAAAACTCAAAATCAACTGTATAAATAACCGTCTTTTAATTTAAAGACGTTAGCGTGATTTAGAATTACGACCAGTAGCACCCTACCTGCGTGTTACTCACAGCTTTATGGTGTAAGCTGAATCGACAAAAAGCAGAGTAGCGACTTATGACTTCTTTAACAGTTTCTCAGCTGGCTAAACAGCTGAGTATTAGTGCGGATACTGTGCGTCACTATGTTCGCAGTGGGTTGATCAACCCCGAACGTGACCCCAGCAATGGCTACAAACGCTTTCATAGCGAAGATGTTAAGCGTCTGCATTTTATTTTGCAGGCAAAATCACTTGGTTTTTCATTGGCGGACATTCAAACCATTATCGATCAAGCCAGCTTCGGAGAGTCGCCCTGCCCTCAGGTTCGTATTATTATGGGCGCTAGATTAAAAGAGACGGCAGCGAAAATTGCAAAAATGCAGGCGACTTATAAACAGATGCAAGAAGCGATGGCACGCTGGCAAACTCAGCCTGACTGCACACCGACAGGTGAACATATTTGTCATTTGATTGAGGGGTTTTCTAGCCCGACAGATGATTATAAAGAAGAAGGTTGCTGTGATGAATAGCATCGTTTTGGTATTGATTCTCGACGTTAAATAATATTATTTAGAGATTATTATGAAGTACATCAAACGTATTACTCTACTCGCTATTAGCCACTTGGTCGTTGCGGTTTTCGCTTTTTTGCTGGGTATTTATTCTCTACCCATTTTTATGGCACCGGCCGACATCAGCTCTGGGGCTCTTGCCTTAAGCATTAAAAATACTCGCTACCTCGCGACCATTGCGGATGACTTAACAGATTCAGATTGGTTGCACTGGGGTAAAGGAACGTTTTCTATCGGGGATGATTATATTGTTTTTCAAGGCGCTTTAGCCCCTGGACCAGATTATCGTTTATATCTTTCCCAAAAATTCATTGAGACTGAGAGTGAGTTTATCCAGTTAAAATCTTCGATGGTGGAGGTCGGCAAGATTAAAAGCTTTGGTCATTATGTTTTGCCTTTGGGCAATGATATCAACGTCGAAAAATACAACTCTGTTGTTATTTGGTGTGAGGCGTTTAACCAGTTTATTACAGCGGCTCAATTTAAGAATTAATTCCTTGAAAGTTGAGCCCCTGTTTAATTGAAGCGCTTTTTATTCGTTAAAGAGTGCAACGATTTCGGCTTCGGTTAATGCTTTATTAAAGAGTTTCACATTATCAAAAGCCTGTCCTTCTGTTGTTGTGCACACTTCTGCATCACCGTCATTCACGCCATCAGTACAGGCTACCGAAGCATGACCTCCAACTCTAAAGGGTGAGCCACCACCATAGCCTGAGCTGTTCATTGCGGCCATAATCGGGCCATTCCCCACGGGCAATATTCCTATGTCTGTTAACCCCGCACCGTCTAAGTAACCGCGTAATTCATTATTTTCGCGATCAATCACCATCGCTACATGATGCCAAACACCATCTCTCAAAGCGGCGGTTTGTGTTATTACTACCTGATTATTTTTCATCAAACGATCCCGGTAGTTAACTTGCATTTCAAGCCAGTTGCTATCGTCATTCGCTTCGCTGCGAATTTCCCAACCACCGTATTCCATATTATTGGGGCCTGTCGAAGACTTGCCGATTAATAGTTTATTGCCATTTATGTTTGAATATTTAAACCACATTGTGGCAGTAAAACTTTTCTGCCCGGGGTCTAAGTTGTGAGGCAATAATGAATGGCCAATAGCATCATTGGCTTTTGCATTGGATGCCATAAGTGGAATCGACAATGCTTGGTTATTTTGATTATTAGGACCAAGCACCTGCACATCAGCAAGGGTCGTATCTACAGTAATCGTCGGTGCAATACGGTTTAAGTCAGGCGCGGTTAAATCATTACCGTGCCCAGACAAGTCTGTGATTACATGGGCATCGAGTGTGTCCATATCCCAATGAGCCACTAGACCGTTTGCCGTTAAGACACTGCCCAATACTTGAATTTGCACAGGGCCTTTTGTTTTGTAACCCTGTGAATCTGACGCAACGTAACTAAACTGATCCACCCCTACAAAATCAATTGCGGGTGTATAAATTAAGATGCCGCTATCACTTGGGTTTTCAACAATACGACCACCTTGTAATGTTGTCGCCTCAAAGCTTTCAATCTTTAAGACATCACCGTTGGCATCATAATCATTGTCGAGTGGATTAATCGTGCCGCTCTCATTTTGATAAACCGTTAAATAATCTTTAAACGTTGCTGGTAGCATAGGATTCGTTAAGGCTTCAGCAGGTTTAAATTTAGTGCCTCGCTGTAAACGATGAGTGGTTTTCCACGCCTGCATATTGCCCATCTGTGTGGAGGGTTGCTGAATCTGGTAATTGCTGTCGGTCTGCTCACCATGGCCTAAACCAAAGTTATGGCCCACTTCATGAGTGAAACCCCAGCTCATTGTATAATTTGCAACGCAACCTAACCAATCACCACCACCCCAGCAATGCCCTCCATTAATAGGGTCTTGAAAGTCCATACTGAAGTTCGCACTATCTTTTGCAGCAGGACGATCTTGCGTTGCCGTACTGGTACTGCCCTCCACCTCAATTAACGCGCGTCCAATATCCCAGCGTAAACCTGTTTTTTGCGCCCAGACATAATCCAGTTCATTAATGTGTCCTTCCATTTGTGCGATGGCGTTGATAATGCTGCCACCAGCTTGGCTACTAAACTGCGTATGCTCATGTAAAAAAGAAACTCGGGCTAGGTTATTATGAAAATCACGTCCGGGTCTGGGAAGGTATAAACGGTTATCGACTATTTCTGGGGCTGAAAAATTAATTTTCATTTCCGTCGTTGAGCTTTCGCTATTGCCTAATGCATCTGGGTTAATCTGTGCACTGATATCAATATTTCTACCCCAATGATGACGATCTCCGCCCCAAGCGGATAAGTAAAGAGTGCCATTTTTATCCACGACACCGGTGACCACTCTAAAATCATTATTACTAATGTGTCCACGATACGTTCGTACTTCGGGCATGGGTGATACTGTTTGATATTGCTGTAAACGACGTTCGTCAAAGGTTAATAATTGATAGTTCGGAGACCTTACAGAATGCTTTTCTAATTCAATCATTAAATCCTCACCTTCAATATTAACCGTCAACGATAGCGACTGCGGTAAGGCTTCTCCGACGGTCTTGCTCTCATCGATCACGACGGTATCAACCACGAATACATGATCGCTCCAGCTTGAATGATTTTCAGGAGATAAAGGACTCTGAGTTTCGACGCGAATATAATAACGACTACCTGCGTTTATATTTTCGAGTAAGATTTGGTGCTGTCCAGCCGTCAAGCCTGCAACTGATAGTTGATGCTGCCAACCCGTCGCGGTTTTTCCTGCATCCATCTCGCCGTAATAAATCACCAACGGATAGCCGGCATTAAGCTCGTCAACTAACAGTTCAAGCTGAATTTGATTACCCAACTGAGTGAAGTTTGTTTGATACGCGTTATCTACTTTAATACTTGCGGGAATAAAGCTACTCGTCGGATATAAGTATTGATGACTCAATAAGTCTTTTGCTACATTAGGCCCCTGCCAAGCAACCGACATGTGATCGCCACCCGTCCCTTCTTTATGCAATGCTTCTATGTAATAAAACTGACCTGCTTTTAATGATATCTGAGTTTTTACCTGAGAGCTGTTCCCCCAATTATTTTCACCACTGTAGCCATTAATACGAGCGACCAATTCCGCTTTTTCGGCACTGATATCAGGACTGAGGCGCAATTCACTGGCATCGTCTGAGGCAATCCAAAAATCATAAAGCCCATCTTCCGGAACCGATAAATAAGCACTGACTTTTTGTGCGTAGCGATCACCCATCGCAGTAGTGCTTTTGAAGTTGGTCAGAACTTGCTGGCTAGCAACGGCTTTCTGAGTGTTAATATCGGCAATCGTGCCACCTGACATGTCTGTCCAAACTTGCTGGAAAGCACCTTGTACCACAAAATTTTCAGCGGCTACGGCATATACGGTTACTTCGGCTTGCGTTAGGTTATCTTCTAATTGAATAGCTACGGTTAACGTGAAATGCTGATTACCGTCTTCGACGAAAGGCGAGATTAAAGATAATTCACCGTCGTTAGACAGCGAGAAATGATTGGCATCGTTACCTGTAATGATGCTCATTTGTACGGTTTCGGCACCGCTATATTCGCCCTTAAGCACAAAATCTAGTTGACCAATGTGCAGATTAGTCGCATTGCCAACACCTTGATTTCGATTCGTAGGAACGATGAATTCGTAATGAGAAAAAGAGAATACGGGCGTAGCGTCTTCAAGCACTAGGGTATTAGACGTTAAAACTACAGATGGGCCTGCGCTATTTCCTGCTTCGTCTAACGCTTCAACATAAAACTGATACTCGGTGTCAGCAGTGAGTGCTGGTATACGCCACTGAGTATCATACGTTTGAGCAATCAACGCTTGCTGCTGATAAATGCGATAAAGAATCGGTTTATTTCGTTCGTCGCTGGCGGCATTCCAATTCAGCGTAATAGCATCATGCCCTATTTCGGTAGCCACTAAGCCAGAGATTCGACTTGGAGCAATGAAATCGTCAATGATAATTGCAAACATGCTGCTGCTTAATGATCGATTTCCAGCCTTATCGACGGCCCGTACTGAAATATCGTAGCGGGTTGCACTTATCAAGCCTGTAATTTCTATCGTTAATTCATCAGTAGTCGCAATTTTTTCTCCGCGATTATAAATTTCATAGTGTTTTACCGCCACATTATCTTGTGCTGCTTGCCACTGTAAAATCACCGAGCTGTCTGACGTTTTAGCCCAGTTTAACTCTCTAACTTGGCTAGGCGATTCAAAGTCTAACGGCAAACGTAAGTAGGCATTTGGGATAATGTTTTGAGGAATATTGGGCCCTTTCCAAGCAACCGAGAGATGATCGCCGCCTCCCAGCTCAACCATTAATGATTGAATGGCATAAGGCTTTCCAGCGTCTAACATTATTGCGGCTGAAGCCTGTTCAGGATAAGTATTCCAGGTTTCTGGGCTTGTCCAGCTAGGTACGCTGGCAATCACCTGCAGATTTTCTGTTAAATGATCTCTGCTCAAGGACAGCTCTGCGCTATCGTCAGCCGCAATCCAAAATTGATACTCACCGGAGACTGGCGGCACCAAGTACCCGAGCATTCTTTGCCCATACTGATCACCCACATTAGAAGGTGACTGAAATTTGGGTTCGATACTCGATGACGAAGGTGAATCTGGGAAGGCGGCTAAGTTTTTGAGTACGGTAAGATCATCGCTAATAGTGCCATCGTTATAGACGTTTCTAGATATGCCTTGATGATCAATATTTGAGGTTGTCGCTACAATCCCTAGCTGAAAGCCTAAGCTGCTGATGCTAAAACTATCACTCACTTCTACCTGTAAATTAAATACCCTACCAGAGAGTTCAAAAAGTGAGCCGTTAACTTGAATTGCACCACAATCATCAATCTTAAAAAATGAGTGAATATCCTTTGAATTATTCGTTTCTTTTAGACTAAAACTCAATGCATGGCCGTCAAAATCACTTGCATCAATTTGGGTAATAACTTGTGATGTTGGCGCTGAATCAATAACGATTAAACGATTTAATGAAGTGTTAATTGATGGTGCATTGTTTAAAAAGGTTGTCGCCTTTATTTCTAATGCTTCAGATTCTCGCCCCTTACTATCAAAGGCAACGACCTCATAATGATATTCTTTACCTTCATCCAGATTTGTATCGGCAAACGCAAATAAACCGGATGACAGCACCGTAATAACATCACCATCACGACGAACACGATAACCGTGCGCATTATTATCGTCACTCCAGCGTAGAGTGATGGCCGACTGGCTAGTATTAGAAATTTGTAGATTTTGTATTGTAGGAACAGGAGCATTAGGTTGTCCTGAAGGCTGCTCTAATTCGACCGTTTGTTTTCCAGAGGGCGTTTCCCCACAAGCGCTGAGTATGAGTATTGCTAATACCACTAATAGGTACTTCATGTTTGACCCTTTATTATATGGCTTTATGCCTTATTTCAATGGGTGCGATACTAGCAAATAGCTTGCGTAAAAATGATGTTCGCTTTCACACTTTATACTTACTAAAGTGTTAATTTTTGTAACAGATTTAAGCTTTAGTGAACGCGACAATGATCTCCTTAATCTCTTGCATGCCTTGTGTTAACACTTGCCGTATATCTTCTATCGCAATAAGAGCATCTGACTTTCCAGCAGCGGGATTCACGACTAAGCAAAGACTGGCGTATGGGATATTCAACTCGCGCGCAAGCGCCGCTTCTGGCATACCTGTCATCCCAACCAAATCACAGCCGTCACGCTCTAAACGTTTAATTTCAGCAATGCTTTCAAGACGCGGCCCTTGAGTAGCAGCATAAACCCCCGTATCACTATAACCATGATTCAAGCGTTGTTTTGATAAAATACCAATCAGTTTTTGCCGTAATATTTCATCGTAAGGGTGGCTAAATTCAATATGGTCCAAAGGCTTAAAAAGCCCATCAAAAAAAGTATGTTCCCGGCCCCAAGTATAATCAACAATCTGATGAGGTACTGACATGTGGCCCGCTATGGCATCGCAATGGATACCTCCCACGGCATTGACTGCAATAATGTTTTCAGCGCCCAACTGCTGCAGCGCCAGCATATTCGCTCGATAATTAATTCTATGGGGAGCCACTGCTTGAAGTTCCCCATGGCGCGGTAGGAATAATAATCGCTGACCGTGTAATTCACCTTCTATAATATCGCCACTGGGCTTGCCTAAGTCAGTATTAATATTTTGATGAACTTTTTTATCATTCAGCTCGGGCAGCTCGGTTAGCCCTGTGCCACCGATAATCGCAAGTGTTTGCACGTATTAACCTTATTTATTGGGTGATTGCAGAAGCTCACTGGCCGCTTGGTTATGCTCAAGCCACTGTGAACTTTGATAGAGATTTCCTACCACAGAGCCACGCGCTTGCATATTTTCTAAACTTAACAATGGCCATCGTTGCTCTCGCACCGTATCCACAATTTCTTGCGCTGCTTCTCGATTATTACAAATCAACAAAACATTACAGCCCGCTTCTTTTGCTTTTTCTGCCCTTACAGCGGGTACCCCAGATGCCGCTGCGCCCTCCATTGATAAATCATCACTATAAATTAAGCCTTTAAAGCCTAACGCTTCACGGAGGATTTTTTGTAGCCAGATTGCAGAAAACCCAGCAGTGAACTGCGCATCAATATCAGGGTAAATAACATGCGCTGGCATAATAGCGCTCAGTTCACCTTCGTCGATTAGCTTTTTGAAGGGCATTAAATCTTGTTGATTTAGGACATCATACGTTCTTGGATCAGTAGGAAGTTCTTTATGAGAATCAGCTTCTACATGCCCATGCCCAGGAAAGTGTTTTGCTGTTGCCGACATTCCGGCGTTTTTCATGCCGTTAATGAAGGCTTTTGAAAGCTGATAAACATCTTCTGGATCGGTTGCAAAAGCACGATCACCAATCACGCCAGAACGACCAAAATCCAAATCTAAAACCGGGGCAAAACTGATATCGATACCGTGTTCTATTAATTCTGCTGCCATCAGCCAACCAAGAGAATAAGATTGGTTTAAAGCGTTAGTCTGATTAATGGCGAAAGATTCACCTAAACGTCGCATCGCTGGTAATCGTAAAAAACCTTCACGAAATCGCTGAACTCGCCCACCTTCTTGATCAACCGAGATAATTAAATCGGCACGCAATGCTTTGATGCTGCTACATAATACTTTTAATTGTTTAGGGTCGCGGTAATTTCGACTAAACAGAATCAGGCCTGCAATTTCAGGCTGTAATAAAAACAGTTTATCCGCTGAGGTTAGTTCAAGACCTTCAATATCCGCCATCACACAGATCGACATGAGATTCTCGCAAAGGGTAGTTTTTGAATCCAAATTAACGTACCGACATCGAGCGCATCAAACAACTCTATCACATCAGTATTTCTCATCCGCACGCAACCATGAGATTCCGCACGGCCCATAGGTTCGCTATCCGGTGTTCCATGAATATAGATGTAGCGCTGCATACTATCGACACTGCCTAAACGATTATTGCCAATCTCACAGCCACTCAGCCATAATATGCGGGTTAAAATCCAATCGCGCTGTGGAAACTGCGCGGCCAGTTCTGGGCTGTATATTTCACCCGTTGGTCGTCGCCCTATAAAAACCGTATTTTCAGTGGCTCCGGCGCCTATTTTGGCTCGAATTTGATGCCAGCCTAGCGGTGTTTGATTAGAGCCTTTTTGCTGCCCAATGCCTAATTTAGACGTTGATATAGAATAATTTACTATTTCATCGTCAAAGGTCAGGCGTAGCTGTTGATCTTGTATTGATATTTCTACTTTTTCTAACAAGTGATCGTTTGTCATTTAAACGTTCGCCATTAAGCCTGTTGCTAAGAAAGGCATTAGTTGTGAAATCACCCCTTTAACATCAGTTTCCGTTCCTAGATCATGCTCTGCCATCGCCATTAAAGAATCGACACTCGACATCGTAAAGACCGCAGCACCCAACATAAAGTGAATACGCCAGAAGCGCTCCATCGGTGTTAACTCTGGGGTCACGCGATTAATTTCTTTCATATAACGACTAAAAACCTCACCATATTCACTGGTTAAGAATTTGCGTAAATGCCCCTGTCCCTGACTGTAAGCTAACCCTAGCAGACGCATGAATACGCCGAATTTTTCAGGATTTTCAAGACCTGATTTATTAAGGGTGATAACTAATAGCTTCAATAATTGATCAGGGGTGTTTTTTCGCAGCTCTATAATGTCAAGCTGATCCGAAAACTGTTCGCTAAATGGCGTTAAATAGCGAGCAAAAATCGCTTGTATCAACGATTTTTTGGAACCGAAGTGATAATTGACTGCTGCTAAATTAACCCCTGCCTTTGTCGTAATATTTCTCAACGAGGTTTCGGCAAATCCTTTCTCAGAAAATAATGCTTCCGCCGCATCTAATATGCGTTGCGCGGTTTCCTTCTGTGCCATAACTACCCAAATTTAATAGATGTAAAATTCAAACATACGTTTTAAACACGGTGAGTGCAAGCAATACTCAGCACCAAAATATCAAGAATGAGGACCTGTTCTTTAAGAGAAAAATGATTGAAAGGCTTTACAGAATAAAAAACACTGTATATATTTACACCCACTGTATAGATAAACACTATTACCAACGCTTTAGGAATGAACATGATTAAGCTTACCGCTCGCCAGCAAGAAGTTCTTGATCTTATTAAGGACGCCGTAGAAACAACAGGCTTCCCACCCACTCGTGCAGAAATTGCCGAAAAACTGGGATTTCGCTCACCTAATGCTGCTGAAGAACACTTAAAAGCCCTTGCACGCAAAGGCGCGATTGAAATGATGCCTGGCGCATCTCGTGGCATTAGAGTGCTAGAAAGCCCTCAACTAGGCCTTCCTATCATTGGTCGCGTAGCCGCGGGTGAACCAATCTTGGCACAAGAGCATATTGAAGATCACTGCAAAATCCCCGCTAATTGGTTTAAGCCCAGCGCTGATTTTTTATTAGAAGTTCATGGCGAAAGCATGGTTAACGTTGGCATTATGGATGGCGATTTAATTGCTGTACATAAAACAGAAGTGGCTCGTAATGGACAGATTGTGGTTGCTCGAGTTGAAGACGATGTCACCGTAAAGCGTTATCAAAAAACTCGTAACAAAGTGACGTTATTAGCTGAAAACGATGATTTCGATCCCATCGAAGTTAACTTAAAAGAAACAAACTTTGCCATTGAAGGTTTGTATGTTGGCGTAATCCGCCGCAACTAAACATTACGATAATAATTTTCATTAATACAAGGAGTTAGTTATGCGCCAATTACCATTAGGCATTCAGAATTCTGAGTTAACCCTAAGCAGTAGTATTGGAAAAGTTGAATCAGGTTCATGCGCTTCTAGCACGAATACTGGAAACAGCTCACTTTCAAACAATGCAGGTATTAGTGAAATTATTTTGGCAGCCGATAGCGCTCTTCAGCCTATTTACTTATTACCTTTATTATCTCAAATGTCGCTGGATAAGCGTTGGTTGATGTGGCTAGCAGACGAGCCATCAATTAACCGCCACTGGTTAGCAGCGTTAGGCATTGATGCCTCTCAGGTGCTGCATATCAGCGCAGAAAATGAATGTTTTCACAAGGTGTGTTGCAAGGCATTGGCTGCGGGCACTGGGCACCTGATCATCGAATGGCCTGGCCAAATCAATAGCGAACAACTAGACGAACTTGAAGCTGCGGCTAAAGTAGGCTCTAGCCACGCACTACTGATTCGCCGTAGATAAGTTCAACACACATTCGTTAGGCCAAACGCAGTAAGATTTAGAAATAAGGTTAGTGAATGATTCCAGGGGTTTCTGACTCAGTCAGAATACCTTCCTGCTCAACTTCGATACCGGATAATTCACTGACTTTGCTCACACCCGCTTCAATCATTGCGTGCGCTACTTCTATATGATTATTTTTTAAACCTTCTTTGGCTTCTGCCGAGAACTGAATTTTAACAATCATCTCGTCTGATTCTTCATCCGCTCTGCGCAAACCAATATCACCATTGGATAATTCTACAATTTCAAAAAAATCAGCCATATTATTCATCTCAACTGACAGTCTGTCTAAATTCATACAAACTGATTACAAGGAACTAAAACATACATTTTTAGAGTACTCATACCTAATATATAAGTACTCTAAATATCAAAATAGAATGCCTGCCGGCATCCGCCCTATCGCTAAGTACTCGATTAACTTTCTTGGCGATTATTACGCTGTAGATCGATAATATCAGACAGCGATTGATACCATTCCCGTAAAGGTAATGATTGCGCCGTCTGGTCATGCAATTTAATCATGCTCGCATTTTGCGGCTGAGGCACAGGCCGGTTATCTTTTTGGCCGCAATATTCAAAGGCTGAATGCAACTGACTCAACCAACTGAAGTCGTCAATCTCAAGCTGACGAAGCTCAGTCATCTCTCCTGTTGGAACAGGTACACTTTCAATTAGTTGCTGCAATGAACCAAACGAATCTCGACACTGTGCAATCTCGGCGATTTCGTGCAAGTAAGACTGGTAGCTCAAAACCAACTGAAACAAAACAGATTCTTGCAATGCCATACTCAAAACAGAACCAGTCGCAGACTGTTCAGCCTGCTCTTGGTTTTCAAGTAATAACCTTGCCTGATAGAGCTTTTGATTACTGTGACCTAGCCATTCTGCCATTAAAAATCAACCTTTAAACCAAAGTGTATGCCTTCTTCTAGCATGAATTCTTTTTTAATACCTTCAAGTTTATAACGGCTATAGCGGTAGCCCATATAAATTCTTGCGGTTGGTAACAAGCCATATTGAATACGAAGATCAGTATCAGCTAAGTTTTCTGTATTATCAAACGACACAACGCTTGGTGCATAATAAGCATAACCCGCAGTACTTAAACCAGGAACCTGAGAAATCTGGTAGCGGAAAAAGCCACCAACACCTAATGCACCACCATCGACATCACCGTTTTTAAAACCGAACAGTCGACCACCAACACCAATGTATAACGGGCTATTAGGCTCTCGCACATCGACAACATGCATGCCTAAAGCAAGTAAATCACCATCGTCTTCGTGGTGCATAATACTCGCAGAAATATGCAAGCCAGAACCTACTTTAGTCGCGTCATACGCAAGACGAGCAGAATCATTGGCTAGACTTAGGTCGATAGAACCACCGGCTAAACTGTGCATACTAATCGATAACAACAAACCTGAAAATAAAACCTTTAATGCTTTCATACTTCTACACCCAATTTTTTCACGCATTATACCAGATGCTCTCACGTTTGAGAAAACACGGTAAAACCCCAATAAAAAAAACAGCGCCTAAAGGCGCCGTTCTTATTTACATGATACTGCAACTAAAGATGATTTACTTCATCAAGTCGTGCAACAACTTGTTCAACTTAGCCACATATTCAGCAGGCTTTTGTAGCTGACTGCCTTGAGCCAACTGCGCTTGACCATAGATAACGTGAGCCAAATCGTTGAAGCGCTCTTCATCCTGCTCTTTGTCCATCGTAGCAATCAATGGATGATTTGGATTTACTTCAAGTGTTGATTCAGCTTCAGGAACTTCTTGCCCTGCCGCGGCCAACATTTGACGCAAACTATCATTCATATCATTTTGCCCCACCACCAAACAAGCCGGAGATTCTGTTAAGCGAGCAGTAACGCGCACTTTACTCACTTCGCCTTTTAGAGCTGTCGCAATACGCTCAACCAAGCTTTTATTATCTTCAGCTAAAGTTTCAGCGGCTGCTTTTTCTTCTTCACCGGTCAATTCATCAAGGTCTAATTCGCCCTTAGTGATATCTTGGAAAGTTTTCTCTTCAAAGTTAGCCAGATGACTGATCATCCACTCATCAACGCGCTGAGTCAGTAACAATACTTCAATATTGTTTTTCTTAAAGAACTCTAGGTGCGGGCTATTAAAGACGGCATTGTAGTTTTCACCTGTCACGTAATAGATCTTTTTCTGATTTTCTTTCATGCGTGAAATATAATCAGTTAAAGAAACCGTTGCGCTATCAGAGTTACCTTGAGTACTGGCAAAGCGGAACAAGCTGGCAATTTTTTCTTTGTTCGCAAAATCTTCAGCAGGACCTTCTTTTAATACTTCGCCGAACTGCGCCCAGAACTTGGCATATTTTTCTTCATCTTTTTTCGCCATTTTCGTAAGCATATCTAAAACACGCTTAGTTAATGCACTGCGAATAGAATCAACATTCTTATCTTGCTGAAGAATCTCACGAGAGACGTTCAAAGATAGATCGTTAGAATCTAAAATACCTTTAACGAAGCGCAAATACAGCGGTAAGAACTGCTCTGCTTCGTCCATAATATAAACACGCTGAGTATAAAGTTTCAGGCCTCGAGCGGCATCACGGTTCCACAAATCCATCGGTGCTTGCGATGGGATATACAACAAACTGGTATAATCTAACTTTCCTTCAACCTTGTTATGCGACCAGGCTAGCGGCTCTTGCCAATCATGGGAAACGTGCTTGTAGAATTCTTTGTAATCTTCATCACTGATATCAGATTTAGGCTTGGTCCATAATGCTTGCGCATCGTTTACGGCTTCTGGAATCTGTTTGTTTTCACCATCGGCATCGTCACTGCTGACTTCTTGTGGTAAGAAAATCGGAATCGCAATATGATCTGAATATTTCTTAATCAGGTTGCGTAAACGGAAGCTATCAGCAAACTCTGATTCATCATCTTTAAGATGCAAGGTGATTTTTGTGCCGCGCTCAGCTTGCTCAATATTTTCAAGGCTGAATTCACCTTCGCCCTGTGACTGCCAGCGAACAGCCTCGTTTGCGGCTAAGCCTGCGCGTCGAGTTTCAACAACAACATCTTTAGCAACAATAAAAGACGCGTAAAAACCCACACCAAATTGGCCAATCAGCTGTGAATCTTTCTTTTCATCGCCGCTTAATTTTCCTAAAAACTCTGAAGTCCCTGATTTAGCGATGGTGCCTAAGTGGTTAACCACGTCATCACGGCTCATGCCGATGCCATTATCTTGGATGGTGACGGTATTTTTTTCTTTATCAAAATCGATATGAACCGCAAGTTCACTATCACCTTCATAAAGAGCCGAATTTGAAACAGCTTCGAAGCGTAATTTATCACAAGCATCAGACGCGTTTGAAACAAGCTCGCGCAAGAAAATTTCTTTATTCGAATACAATGAGTGAATCATTAAATGAAGTAATTGTTTTACTTCTGTTTTAAAGCCCATTGTTTCTTTTTGAGTTGCAGTCATTTGATCTCCCTAGTTCTGAACAATCACTCTTGAACAATTATTTGCTGAACGTTCAAAAGTGTCTTAAATAAATCGCTATAAATTAGCCTTGCTACAGAAGTTGGGACGGAGAAGCGAATTTCAAGGGGGATAATGAGTGAAAAGTAAAAGTTCTCGCGCTGTGCTACCGATATAAACCAAAAAGTGGGCACCCTAGAATGAGCAGTGGCTTCAGCGAGACTAAAACCACCGTTAATAACGCCTTACTTTTTAGCCAGCAAGAAGTGCGCGCGAGCAGTCGCAATTGGATTTACACGATCATTTTGCCACGCATTGATAGAAACATTAGCGACACGACTTCCCTGACGCCAGACTTGGCATTCAGCAAAAGTATCCTGATCTCGCCCTGCTCTTAAATAATCCAAAGAAAAATCGACGATTTTAGGCATCAAAGGCGTATCCATAAACATCAACAGATTAATCGCACCTGCCAATTCCATAAAACCACCAATCACACCACCATGAATGGCGGGTAGAATGGGATTACCGAGATTGTCGATATTTCTAGGTAGCTTAAAAATCACATTATCGCCGAAACGCTGGAACTCGAAGCCGATATAACCCGCGTAAGGAATGCTATCGACAAGAGGTTGGAAATCACCACTTATTTGGGCTTGCTGAATGATATCTTGAAAGCTCATTAAGACTCTCCTCCCATTTTCGTAGCGGTGTTACTCACACCTTCCTGATTAGTGCTCTTCTGATCGGCGACCTTTTTAGGTGTTTTCACCAGAGGCTCCGTTCCCATAAATATACTTGCATCTCCGCTTTCGATAACACCTCTAAATTCAGGCGGTGTCATTGCGGCACCAATACGCATAAAGGTCGCATTGCATTTAGCAACTAACGTATTGTCGACTTCTTGCCTTACTTGGCACTCAGTAAATATCACATTATTAGTAATGCGTGATACAGAGGCATGAGCCACTAAATCTAAACCTGGCTCTGATGCTTTCATATAATCTACGCGTAGATCAAGCGTAGGACAGAGTTCCATGCCTTCAATCGCAACAAAGCAGGCTGTTCCACACGCGGTATCCATCAAGGTCGTTAATGCCCCACCATGAATAATGCCCATCATTGGATTTCCGATAATGTCATCACTATACGGCAAGCGCATTTGCAAGCTGGTCTTATCAGCTTGCAGTACTTTTAATCCTAACAACTGGCAATGACGAAGAACGGATACGAAACGCTCGGCCTTTTGCTGATTTGTAATATTCATCAATCGATACATCACTTTATAATATTTGTATGTCGGCCTAATGCTGATAGTCATCGATAAACTAAAGCTGAAAACGCCGATATTTGAGCGTGGTTATACCTTATTATAGAGGATGATAAAACCAGAACCGGTGTTAAACGAATATCATCTTCTATTAATCAGCCACTAAAATTAAACAATTACCGACTAAAATAAATACCCAGCATAAAAAAAGGACGCTAAAAGCGTCCTTTTTTGTGCAACATTTACAGGTTTTTATTTCCAACCCGTAATCTTTTGCAAGGCTTTACCGATATCCGCAAGACTGCGCACCGTTTCAACCCCAGCATCTTCTAACGCGGCAAATTTCTCATCAGCCGTGCCTTTACCACCGGCGATAATCGCGCCGGCATGACCCATGCGCTTACCAGCAGGTGCCGTAACACCGGCAATGTAAGAAACAACAGGTTTGGTCACATTGGCTTTAATGAAAGCAGCCGCTTCTTCTTCTGCACTCCCCCCAATTTCACCAATCATGACGATTGCTTCCGTTTTAGGATCATCTTGGAATAACTGCAAGATATCAATGAAGCTAGAGCCAGGAATTGGATCACCACCAATACCAACACAAGTCGACTGACCAAACCCATAATCAGTCGTTTGTTTAACGGCTTCATAAGTTAATGTACCTGAACGCGATACCACGCCGACTTTACCCGGTAAGTGAATATGACCCGGCATGATGCCGATCTTACATTCACCAGGAGTGATAACACCTGGGCAGTTTGGTCCGATTAGGCGCACACCTAGCTCGTCGCACTTAACTTTTGCTTGTAGCATGTCGAGGGTAGGAATGCCCTCAGTAATACAAACGATCAGCTTAATGCCACCATTAGCCGCTTCTAAGATTGAATCTTTACAAAATGGTGCGGGTACGTAGATCACTGATGCTTCTGCACCCGTAACCTTCACAGCTTCTGCAACGGTATTAAAAACGGGCAAACCTAAATGTGTCTGCCCGCCTTTGCCCGGCGTAACACCACCGACCATTTTAGTACCGTATTCAATGGCTTGCTCAGAGTGAAAAGTACCTTGTGCGCCCGTAAAGCCTTGGCAAATAACTTTGGTATTCTTATCGATTAAAATGCTCATTATTTTGCCCCCTTACTTGCAGCTGCTTTTACTGATTGTTCCGCTGCATCAGTTAAACTTGTGGCGGCAATAATATTTAAACCGCTATCGGCCAAGACTTTTATACCAAGATCCGCATTGTTACCTTCTAAACGCACGATAACCGGCACCTTAACCCCAACTTCTTCAATCGCGCCGATTACACCTTCCGCAATTAAGTCACAACGTACAATGCCACCAAAGATATTAATCAAAACCGCATCAACATTTTCATCAGACAAGATAATCTTAAAGGCTTCGATAACGCGCTCTTTAGTTGCGCCGCCGCCAACGTCTAAGAAGTTAGCGGGTTTGCCGCCGTGCAGTTGAACGATATCCATCGTACCCATCGCTAGGCCAGCACCGTTTACCATGCAGCCGATGTTGCCATCTAAAGCAACGTAGTTTAATTCCCACTTAGCCGCATGCGCTTCACGCTCATCTTCTTGTGAAGGATCGTGCATTTCTTGCAAATCTTTATGGCGATAAATCGCGTTGCTATCAATGCCTATCTTCGCATCTAAGCAATGCAAATCACCTTCTTTAGTAATCACAAGCGGGTTGATTTCTAGCAAAGCTAAATCTTTTTCAACAAACAATTTCGCCAAACCTAAAAAGATTTTAACAAATTGGTTAATTTGCTTACCTTCAAGACCTAACTGAAAAGCCAATTCACGCGCTTGGTACGGCTGTGCGCCAACCAGCGGATCTATTTCAGCTTTTAGAATTTTTTCTGGAGTTTCGTGAGCGACTGTTTCAATCTCAACACCCCCTTCCGTCGATGCCATAAACACTACGCGACGACTAGCGCGATCAACAACCGCACCTAAATAAAGCTCTTGATCAATATCAGTACAGGTCTCAACCAAAATACGGCTAACCGGCTGGCCTTTCGCATCTGTTTGATAGGTCACTAAGTTTTTACCCAACCAACGCTCGGCAAACTCTTTTATCTCTGCTTTAGAGGAAACCAATTTAACACCACCGGCTTTACCTCGTCCTCCAGCATGAACCTGAGCTTTTACCACCCATTTATCACCCTCGATTTGATCTGCCGCTGCGACTGCTTCTTCTACTGTTTGAGCGGCAATACCTTTTGATACTGGTAAGCCATATTGAGCGAAGAGTTGTTTACCCTGATACTCGTGTAGGTTCATTCAATTTATCCCGTCAGTTTGCTGTAGGTTGATCATTCAACTAGCCAAGAGCAAAGTCAATTATACTAAAGTATAATAACCTTATTGCGCGCCTTTCCACTTTCTATTTAATGCTGCTTTTACCGTTGCGCTAACTCAGAACTAGCCGCCAAGTTTTTATAACCTTTAGTGATAATAGACCCTCCCAATAAGAATTCCAAACACCAAAAACAAAAAAAGCCATAAAACCTTTGCTTAACTGTGAACTGATGATTCAGGTCACGGATAATTAAAGACTTTATAGCTTTTAACGCGACAATTGATTAATTGCCACTCAAAAACCCTCATTTAAGCAGGGTTTATTTTTTCTTTTTCGGTTTACGATTTGCTTTATGAATGGCCGAATTATTCACTGCCAACGCCGCTTCATGAACTGTTTCAGAAATCGTTGGGTGAGCAAAAACCATCATACCGATGTCTTCTGCACTTGAACCAAATTCCATTGCAATCACGATCTGTTGACACAAGTCACCCGCATTAGGGCCAATAATATGCGCGCCTAAAATACGATCAGTTTCTGCATCGGCAATGATTTTCACAAAACCTTCAGTATCTGTAGATGCCATCGCACGACCGTTAGCGGCAAACGGGAACATACCAACATTGTATGATTCACCATTCGCTTTTAACTGTTCTTCCGTATGACCTACACTCGCGATTTCAGGGCTAGTATAAATAACCGAAGGCACAACATCGTAATTCAACTGAGCTTTATGACCCGCAATGCGCTCAGCAACCATGACGCCTTCTTCCGATGCTTTGTGTGCCAGCATAGGGCCACGAACAACATCGCCAATTGCCCAGATACCAGGCGCATCCGTTGAGCAGTAATGGTTAACAAAGAGGAAACCACGCTCATCCATGTTAACGCCACTATCACCCGCCAATAAACCTTCAGTATAAGGACGACGGCCGACTGCAACGATCAGCTTATCAAAGGTGATTTTCTGCTCACCCTCAGAATCTTGATACGTTACCGTCACTTCATCGCCATTAACCTCACTACCCGTTACACGAGCACCGATGCGAATATCCAAACCTTGCTTAGTTAGAAGCTTCTTAGCTTCTTTGGCAACAGCCTGATCAACGGTATGCAGGAAAGAATCTTGCGCTTCAAGTACGACAACTTCAGACCCTAAACGGTTCCAAACACTGCCTAACTCAAGACCAATAACACCAGCACCGATAACACCCAAACGCTTAGGTACTTCGGTAAATTCCAACGCGCCCGTCGAATCGACAATAATATTATCGGTTAGCGGTGTTGGTGGAATTTCAACCGGAACAGAACCCGTTGCCAGAATCACGTTTTCGGCTTCGATGATTTCACTCACGCCAGCATGGTTAGTAAACTCAACTTTGCGACCGGCCAATAACTTACCAGTACCTTCCAATGCAGTTACGCCATTGGCTTTGAACAAAGTAGCAACGCCCATGGTCAGATTTTTAACAATCTGATCTTTGCGTTGCACCATCGCAGGCACATCCATTTTCACTTCGCCCATGGTAATACCATGCAAAGCAAATTTCTCATGCGCTTCTTCGTATTTATGCGTGCTATCTAATAAGGCTTTAGAAGGAATACACCCTACATTCAAACAAGTACCACCAAAGACACCTTTGCCTTCTTTGTTTACCCACTTGTCGATACAAGCCGTTGATAACCCTAACTGGGCGCAACGAATAGCCGCTACGTACCCACCAGGACCACCACCGATCACCACAACATCAAATTGCTTACTCATGTATCTTCCTTATTAAATATCCAATAACAGACGTGCTGGATCTTCTAGCATGTCTTTAATTGCTACCAAGAATTGAACCGCTTCTTTACCATCAATCATGCGGTGATCATACGATAGCGCTAAGTACATCATAGGCAAAATAACCACTTCGCCATCGATCGCCATTGGACGATCCTGAATTTTATGCATACCCATTATAGCGGTTTGCGGTGGATTCAAGATTGGCGTTGATAACAATGAACCGAAAGTACCACCATTGGAAATGGTGAACGTACCGCCTTGCATCTCATCAATACCCAATTTGCCATCGCGCGCACGGGCACCAAAATCACCAATTGTGCTTTCAACTTCTGCTAGACCCATTGCATCGGTATCACGCAAAATAGGCACAACCAAACCACGCTCGGTTGATACTGCAACGCCGATATCTTGGTAACCATGATAAATCATGTCACTACCGTCAATGGAAGCGTTTACCGCTGGGAATTTTTTCAACGCTTCGGTTGCCGCTTTCACAAAGAAAGACATAAAACCTAACTTAACGCCATGAGCCTTAACGAAACGATCTTGATACTTTTTACGCATTTCCATGATCGGTTTCATATTGACTTCATTATACGTCGTCAACATGGCTGCATTTTGCTGAGCACTTACCAAGCGACGAGCAATCGTTGCACGCAAACGCGTCATCGGGACACGCTTCTCGATACGATCACCCGAATCAAAACTAATTGCACCGGCATTAGCATTCGTAGCAGGTTTATCCGCGGGTGCTGGCGCACTTGCCGCGGCCGCTACTGGAGCAGGCTCTGCTTTGGGTGTTTTTAGATGATTCAGTATATCTTCTTTCGTGACACGACCGTCTTTACCGGTAGCCACAACATCTGTTGCGCTAATGCCATTTTCTTTAGCCATTTTACGAGCCGCTGGACTCATGATGATGTCTTCATCAGTTTCAGCTACTTCGTCTTTGGCTTCTTCTGCTTCAGCCTCAACGGGTGCTGCAGACGCTACACCGCCTTCTTCAAACAGACCTAAAACTTCTGCGCTCAATACAACTTCGCCTTCGCCTTTCAATATCTCTTTTAAAACACCGTCAGCAGAGGCTACAACTTCAAGCACAACTTTATCAGTTTCAATATCAACAATCAGCTCGTCACGACTAATGGCTTCACCGGGTTTTTTATACCAAGTCGCTACCGTGCCATCCGCGACAGATTCTGGAAATGTGGGTGTTTTGATTTCGATGGTCATTTTCTTTCCTTAAAATTCTGTTGCTCGCTTACCCTAAGGTAAGCGCATCATTAATTAGTTTTTGTTGCTGCTCAATATGCAGTGCCATATAACCCGCCGCAGGTGATGCGGCTGCATCACGCCCAGCGTAATTCAGATACAAGCCTGAGTGTTGCATTTGCAATACACGACGCATGTGATGCTGACTGCTGTACCAAGCACCCATATTCATAGGCTCTTCTTGACACCAAACCATATCTTTAATATTGGTATAAGGCGCTAACGCATCAAGCAACTGCTCTTCTGGAAAAGGATAAAGCTGTTCAAGTCGCACAATAACGACATTGTCTTGCTCACGTTCACGACGCTCTGCAAGCAAATCGTAATACACCTTGCCGGAACACAGAACCACACGCTCAACTTTAGCGGGATCCAGCTCATCAACTTCAGGAATAACGGTTTGAAAACTGCCTTCTGCAAGCTCTTCCAAAGTACTAATGGCTAATTTATGACGCAATAAACTTTTAGGTGTAAATACAATTAAAGGTTTACGTAATGGGCGAATAACTTGACGGCGCAACATATGAAATACTTGCGCAGGCGTGGTTGGCACACAAATTTGCATATTATGCTCAGCACACAGCTGCAAATAACGCTCTAAGCGTGCAGATGAGTGCTCTGGACCTTGACCTTCATATCCGTGTGGTAATAAAACAGTCAAGCCGCATAAACGACTCCACTTGTGCTCACCACTAGAAATAAACTGATCAAATACAACTTGAGCGCCGTTGGCAAAATCACCAAACTGAGCTTCCCAAACAACCAATGCACCAGGGTTAGTTGTGGCATAACCATACTCAAAACCCAGTACGGCCTCTTCCGATAATAAAGAATCGTAAATATCGCATCGAGGCTGATCTTCAGAAATATTCTGCAAAGAACAATACGTACTACTGTCTTTCTGATTGTGTAAAACAGCATGGCGGTGAGAGAACGTTCCACGACCAACATCTTGACCCGTAAAACGAACTTGATGACCTTTTGCTAACAAGGTGCCATACGCAAGAGTTTCAGCAAAGCCCCAGTTTATCGTTAACGCACCCGCAGCCATTTTACGACGGTCATCTAGAATTTTGCTCACTTGACGCTGAATCGCAAAGCCTTCTGGAACTTCTTGCATTTTCGTTGCAAGTTCTTGCAGCTCTTTTAGGTCATATCGAGTATCAGCATAAGCCGTCCACTCATGGCCTACGTGCGGAGCCCAGTCGACAAACAACTCTTCATTCGGTTCTTTCACCAAACTTTTAACAACGTGCAAACCGCTATCCAATGCATCGCGGTACTCGTCTTCCATTTGCGAACCGACGTCTTCAGTCACAACGCCAGAACCCACCAACGCTTCAGCATACAATTGACGTGTCGTCTTTTGTTCGCGAATTTTTTGATACATCATTGGTTGGGTGCCTGATGGCTCATCGGCTTCGTTATGGCCGCGACGGCGATAACAAACCAAATCTATCACAACATCTTTTTTGAATTCATTACGGTAATCAACGGCGAGCTGAGTCACAAACAATACCGCTTCAGGATCATCACCATTCACGTGTAAAATTGGCGCTTCAACAATTTTCGCTACATCCGTGCAGTATTCAGTAGAACGCACATCTTCACGTTTGTTTGTGGTAAAACCAACTTGGTTATTGATAACAACGTGAATCGTACCACCGGTTTTATAAGCACGAGTTTGCGATAACTGGAAGGTTTCCATTACCACACCCTGGCCCGCAAACGCTGCGTCACCGTGTAATAAAATAGGAATAACAGCATCACCACCTGAGTCATCACGGCGATCTTGACGCGCACGAACAGAACCTTCAACCACTGGAGATACGATCTCTAAGTGAGATGGGTTGAACGCTAATGCCAAGTGGACCTCACCACCGGGCGTCATCACATTGGATGAAAAACCTTGGTGATACTTAACGTCGCCACTGTGGTTGTAATGAGCTTTACCTTCAAACTCATCAAACAAATCAGAGGTTTTCTTACCGAAAGTATTGATCAACATGTTCAGTCGACCACGGTGCGCCATACCAATAACTATTTCTTTGGCGCCGTAGGTACCACTGCGTTGAATCAATTCGTCCATTAGGGGAATTAAACTTTCACCCCCTTCAAGACCAAAACGCTTAACCCCAGGGTAACGAGAGCCTAGATATTTCTCCAGTCCCTCTGCCGCAGTCAAACGCTCTAATAAATGTTTTTTAACTTCGTCGCCAAACTTGGGATGCGAGCGCACACTTTCTAAACGTTGCTGGAACCAACGCTGCTCCCCGGTATTAACGATGTGCATATATTCAGCACCCACTGTCGAACAGTAAGTTTGCTGCAATGCATTTAAGATTTCGTTCAGTGTTGCTTCGTCTTGGCCAATAAATAATGAGCCAGTTTGGAATGTCGTATCCAAATCAGCTTGAGACAACTCATGGAAAGCCAAATCTAAGTCAGCTACTTGTTCACGTTCCATTAAACCTAATGGATCAAGCTGCGCATGCTGATGACCACGACCACGAAAGGCGTTGATCAGCTGCAATACTTTAACTTGTTTACGTTCGAATTCGCTGCTTACGCTCGATTTTGAAGTAGGTTTTGCCCGATTCTGATTTTTTGAAAGTAACAGAAATTGTTCGCGAATCGGTTTGTGCGGAATGTCGGTCGTCACATTGTCGTCAACTCTCGGGAGTTGATTAAAATATTGACGCCACTCTTCCGGGACTTCGTTAGGATCACGAAGATAAGTTTCAAAGAGTTCTTCTATGTAAGCTACGTTCCCACCGGCGAGTTGAGACGTACTCCATAGCTGCTCCATTGTCAGCTCGTGCATTTAGGACCACCCTGTTTGAACATTTCAAAGGGATCGTGACAAGATACCATACCGGCTCACCGGAGCAGGCCGATCGGATAAGATCGTTGGCCTTGTAAACGAAACGGATGTTACCCGCTCCCTCTTCTTATATACAGCTTAGTAAAAAATATGACTTTGTAAGTTATATTTTTGAAAGTTTTAAACAGGAGTGAATTGTATGTCCAATTCACTCCTGATACAGACGACCAACTAGAGCTTTTAAAAACGAAAAAATCGTCTTTTAGATCTCGCGTTGCAACAACATTCCACGAATGTGTCCGATTGCTCGCGTAGGGTTTAAACCTTTCGGGCATACATTGACACAGTTCATGATGCCACGGCAACGAAAAACGCTAAATGGATCGTCCAATTCAGCCAATCTTTCTTCTGTCGAGGTATCTCGAGTATCCGCCAGAAAGCGATAAGCTTGCAATAAGCCCGCTGGCCCAACGAATTTCTCAGGATTCCACCAGAAAGATGGACACGCAGTTGAACAGCATGCACACAAGATACACTCGTATAGGCCATCTAACTTTGCACGCTCTTCAGGTGACTGCAAACGCTCAATAGCAGGCGCTGGCGTATTGTTATTCAGGTATGGTTTGATGCTTTCATACTGCTTGTAGAAAAGCGCCATATCGATAACAAGGTCACGAATCACAGGCATACCAGGCAATGGACGCAAGACTAGCTTGTCGTTTTTACCTTTAGTAGCTTCAGAGATTGGAGTAATACACGCCAAACCATTTTTACCGTTAATGTTCATACCATCTGAACCACACACACCTTCACGGCATGAGCGACGGTAAGAAACAGAAGAATCCTGCTCCTTAACTAGGTTTAGTACATCCAAAACCATAAGGTCTTTACCCACAGGGATAGAGATCTCGTAGTCTTGCATGTAAGGCGCTTCATCTTTCTCAGGATTGTAGCGATAAATACTAACTAACATGATTTACTTCCCTATTAATAAACACGGATTTTCGGTTCGAACGGAGGCACAGTCTTAGGTGCAAAGTTCACATCACGCTTACCAATGGTTTTAGTTTCTGGGAAATACAATGAGTGGCATAACCAATTCACATCGTCACGTTCGGTATAATCGTTACGGGCATGAGCACCGCGAGATTCTTTACGCTCAATAGCAGCAATTGCCGTTGCGTAAGCCGTCTCAAACAAATTATCAAGTTCAAGCGCTTCGATACGAGCTGTGTTAAACGCACCGCTCTTGTCGTCAAGAACCGTATTGCGAACACGCTTTTCGATTTCGTCTAATAGACCCAAACCTTTAACCATGCTGTCGCCATCACGGAATACACCGAAATATAACTGCATCGTTTTTTGCAAGTCAGCACGAACCTTAGCGACATCTTCACCAGAGGTGGAGTTGTTTAGACGATTCAAACGAGCCATTGCGCGTTCGATATCTTCTTCGCTAGCATCAATCGATTCAAAACCTTCTTTAAAGTTTTGCTCAATCTGAATGCCTACTGCACGACCGAATACCACCAAATCAAGCAGTGAGTTACCACCTAAACGGTTTGCGCCGTGTACCGATACACAAGCGATCTCACCGGCGGCGTATAGGCCTTCGATAATAACGTCTTTGCCGTCTACTTGAGTCAATGCCTGACCACCGATATTAGTCGGTACGCCACCCATCATGTAGTGACATGTTGGCACAACAGGAATCGGTTCTTTCACTGGATCAACGTGCGCGAAGGTACGAGAAAGCTCAAGAATACCTGGAAGCTTGGCATTCAACGTTTCTTCACCTAAATGATCTAGCTTAAGGAATACATGATCGCCATCTTCACCACAACCACGGCCTTCTAGAATTTCTAGAACCATAGATCGAGCAACAACGTCACGACCTGCAAGATCTTTGGCGTTTGGAGCATAACGCTCCATGAACCGCTCACCGTCTTTATTGACTAAGTAACCGCCTTCACCACGACAACCTTCCGTTACAAGCGTACCTGCACCTGCAATACCGGTTGGGTGGAACTGCCACATTTCAATGTCTTGCATTGGAACGCCAGCACGAATTGCCATACCAACACCGTCACCAGTATTGATCAAAGCATTCGTAGTTGACTGGTAAATACGACCTGCGCCGCCAGTCGCCAATACTGTTGCTTTCGCTTTGATATAAACAGTTTCGCCCGTTTCAATATCAATAGCGATAACACCCGCAACCTGACCTTTTGCGTTTTTAACCAAATCAACCGCATACCATTCGTTTAAGAAGGTAGTGCCACCCTTAAGGTTGCCTTGATACAAGGCGTGCAATAACGCGTGACCAGTACGGTCAGCCGCTGCACAAGTACGAGCAGCCTGAGTTGAATCATTTGGCCCCTTAGACTGACCGCCGAAAGGACGCTGATAAATACGGCCTTCTTCAGTACGAGAGAAAGGTAAACCCATATGCTCTAATTCAAACACGGCTTGCGGACCTACTGAACACATGTATTCGATAGCGTCTTGGTCACCGATATAGTCGGAACCCTTAACGGTATCGTACATGTGCCAGCGCCAATCATCATCCGGATCAGCAGATGCGATTGCACACGTAATGCCGCCTTGAGCGGATACTGTGTGCGAACGCGTCGGGAATACTTTAGTCACACAAGCGGTCTTAATACCCGCTTCTGTCAACTGCAGTGCGGCACGCATGCCTGCACCACCGCCACCAATTACGATAGCGTCATAGGATAAAGTACGAATCTTAGTAGACATAACTTACGCTCCCCATAAAATATCAATGCCCCATACTAGATAGACGAAAACAAACGCCGCTGTCACTAGTAGGAAAAGGAAACGAATACCTGTTGGTTTAATGTAGTCTGTAGCGATAGTCCACATACCAACCCAGCCGTGAGCACACATAGAGATAATTGCTAGCAAACTAGCAACTTTCATCGCTGTGCAGGCAAATAATTGTTGCCAGTCACTGTACTGAAGATCCGGATGAGCAATCACGAAGCCCAACAAGAACAAGGTGTAAACTGCTAAGATAACCGCAGTTAAACGTTGAATGACCCAGTCGTATAATCCACTGCGTCCTAAATTAGTAATACTTGCTACCATACCCAAACTCCAGCTAAAGCGATCACGATTGCACCACCTATCAAGGTAATAATGGCACCAACCCTTCCGCCTTCTTTGCTTTCACCAATGCCCGCGTCCAAAACAAGGTGTTTAATACCCGCAACTAGGTGATAACCTAATGCTGATAAAATTAACCAAGTAATCAACTTAACAAGACCGTTATCAAACGTCGCTTTCAATGCTGCAAAACTTTCAGCTGATTCAAGTGATGCGTTTAACGCAGTCAACATGAAGGCAACAGCAAAAAATAATGCAAAACCAGAAATACGATGAAGGATAGAAGCCTTAGCAGGAAGTGGGAGCTCTATAGTAGTCAGATCCAGATTTTTAGGTCTATTGCTATTCACGGCTCATCTACACTCTATTTTATTGTTACTGTTTAAAAACTAAACAAATAACGTTGGCTTAAAGTAATCAACAACAATCTGCATACTTACATACAGGTAAATGTCGCGACAAATTATAATCACCCACACACTTTTTTACAAACTTAAGGGCCAACTAATCCAAAACTCATTTTTTTATACCGGCTAATCCAGACAATTTGAGCTGTGCAAAAATCACCCATCCAAAAGTATGAGTCGCAATTAATAAGGCCTTCAGCGACATTTTAGATGATATATCATCTATACTAGACAACAAATCGCTGTAACACCGAGTAACGGAATAATTGACAAACACTCAAGAGGCTCTATAGTTTCCACTTTTATTTAAGCGATAAATTAAGCGCCAATAGCTTTTTTAACTCAATTAACGCAAATAAATTCAGTAGCAGGAGGCCTTCATGGCTGATATCAAAGCGACCTTAACCGTCGATGGCATTGAAGAAAGTTTAGAATTGCCAGTTTATAAAGGCACCCTAGGTCCAGACGTTGTTGACGTCCGCAGCTTAACCAGCAAGAACCTTTTCACTTACGACCCTGGTTTTGTTTCTACTGCCGCGTGTGAATCTAAAATCACGTTTATTGATGGCGCAAAGGGTATTTTATTACACCGTGGCTATCCGATTGATCAGCTTGCTGAAAAATCAGATTACTTAGAAACATGTTTCTTACTGCTGCACGGCGAATTGCCAACAGCAGAAGAAAAAGAAGTTTTTGTAAATACCATTAAAAACCACACGATGGTTCACGAACAGTTAAACCATTTCTTTAACGGTTTCCGTCGTGACGCTCATCCAATGGCGATTATGTGTGGTGTTGTTGGTGCTTTATCGGCCTTTTATCACGATTCAATGGATATCAGCAATCCAGAACATCGCATAATCTCTGCGCATCGCTTGATTGCTAAAATTCCAACACTTGCGGCGATGGTTTATAAGTACTCGATGGGTCAGCCTTTTATGTACCCTCGCAACGACCTGAATTACTCTGAAAACTTCTTACACATGATGTTCAATACACCCTGTGAAGAAAAAGCCATTAGCCCAGTATTGTCTAAAGCAATGGATCGTATTTTCCTATTGCACGCCGATCACGAGCAAAACGCCTCAACGTCCACAGTGCGCCTTGCTGGCTCAACTGGCGCTAACCCATTCGCTTGTATTGCTTCTGGCATTGCAGCACTTTGGGGGCCTGCTCACGGTGGCGCAAACGAAGCAGTATTAAATATGCTGGAAGAAATCGGTGATGTTTCTAACATCGATACGTTTGTTGCTAAAGCGAAAGACAAAGAAGATCCATTCCGCCTAATGGGCTTTGGTCACCGTGTTTATAAAAACTTTGACCCACGCGCTAAAGTAATGAAGCAAACGTGCGATGAAGTTCTAGCTGAGCTAGGCATGGAAAATGATCCTCTATTGAAGATCGCACTGAAGCTTGAGAAAATCGCCACTGAAGATGAATACTTCATTAAGCGTGGCCTGTACCCGAACGTAGATTTCTACTCAGGTATTATTTTGAAAGCAATTGGCATTCCTTCTGAAATGTTCACGGTGATCTTCGCCACTGGCCGTACACCTGGCTGGATTGCACATTGGAACGAAATGATCAGCAACGATTATCGCATTGGTCGTCCGCGTCAGCTTTACACAGGCTCTCCAAAGCGCGACTACCCATCTAAGTAATCATTTATTTAGTTGTCCGCTCAGCCCCTAAAAGCCGCATCTTTTTGATGCGGCTTTTTTTTGCCTACAACGTAACTATTTCCATCTTCAACTCAGCAAGATAACAATTTTCATCTATGCTTTTCATATTACTAATGGATGAGACTTATTATGCTAGAACCACAGCGCCACTCTCTTGGCAGTCAAACATCACAACCCACCCTAAATTTTAGCCAAGTTGGCGAAACCATCACTCTGCTTGCACTGACAGTGGCCCAGATAGAAACCAGCATGAAAGAAGGCAATCAATCGGTTAATCAGCTCACTGACAGTTTCAATGAATTGGTTAACCATAGCCAAGAAATTATCGAGGAAACACAGAAGCTGGACATTAATATTCCTCAGGAGGCTGAAATTCGTCACAATGTGCTGCAAGCAGCTGAAGGATTAAGCGGGAAAATACAACAAGCGGTTATCGCATTTCAATTTTATGACCGTTTAAGTCAGCGGCTTGATCATGCATCGCACAGCTTAGAAAAAATTGGCCATCTCATCGCGGATTCAAATGAGCGTTATCAAGAGGAGGCCTGGAGTAAAGTTCGAGAAGATATTAAAAGCAGTTATACCATGGAGTCTGAACGCATCATGTTCGAACACATAATGCGCGGCCACACCGTTGCCGAAGCCCTAGAAATCTACCACCATCAATTTCAAAAAACGCAAGATGACAGTTTCGACACCGACGATGACGTTGAATTATTTTGATTTCAGCTATTCTTTTTCTTCGCAATGAATCAGCACAGACTGACCCACCTCAATGACTAAATTGACCGAGTATTTAAAGGTTAAGTTTTGTCCAAATAATATTTCTTTGCCCTCCTTACAATACTTTAGCAGTACAGGCAAAATGCTCGCTTCACGCTTAGCCGTATAAGGATTCAACATTGGAATCACGCAGCGCTGGCAACGCTTGACGACCTTCATATCAAGACCTCCCCCTAACGAAACCCCCTCTTCAACGACCACAGACTTCCAATATTTTTCAGCAAAAGCCTGCGTATTTTTAACGACGATATTGGGTCGGAAATTAACTGAGCTTATCTCACCTTCACATGCGGCATTCAAAACATCAACGCTTGACTCGGCAACGACCAGCAAAGGAAATCCATCAGCAAAACTCACTGGTGTGTTTTCAACCGCGTATGCTTCATCCGCCATACGTTCACAGTCACCTTGATATACCAAACGACACTCATGATTCAACAACTGGCTGAACCACGCCGCCAATTCATCACCACAATCATAGCCACGCACTTTATCATCCCATATTTCAACCGCTATCGACTCCCCTGTAATAGGTAATCGGTGATCAGCTGATAGAGACTCGTCCAAGGACTGCCCCACCCAAACCTCTCCATCTTCAATACGAGTAGAAATCAAAGCCATTTGAGGAATTTCACGCTGCGATAAAAAAATACCTGTTTGAGCATCAACCAACATCCAGCAGCGATCAAACAAAGGACCTTTATCATCAAACTGGATATTAGAAACAGAAATACCTGCACAAGATTTCACAGGATAAACAAAAAGCTGACTGATTTGAGGTGACATACTTTTAGACGAAATAGCTTTAGACGGCACGGTTTGAAATGACATAATCTTCCTATAATGACATGACGGCACATTAATACAGCGGCCACATCATTATACATAGAGATGCAGGGCGTGAAATTATTTCTCCCCCCTATGATGACAATTTATCGCCTATAGCTCAGCATCGCTATTTTCTTCCTTCTCTTCAATGCCTAATTTCTTACGAATAATACGCTGCACTTCTCGAGTTAATTTCTCTGGCTGAAACTTAGATAAAAATCCATCACAGCCTACTTTCTCAACCATCGCCTTATTAAAACTGCCCGATAAAGAGGTATGCAAGACAATGAACATGCCTTTCAACTCAGGGTCTTTACGAATCTCGGTAGTTAACATATACCCATCCATTTCTGGCATCTCTGCATCGGTAATTAGCATAAGAACATCATTGGCAATGTCCTTGCCTTCTGCCTTCCAAGCTTCAAGCACCTGATACGCTTCAAGGCCATTGTGCGTTGCAACAACATCGATACCCAGCTTTACCAAAACCCCCGTCACCTGATTCAAGGCAACCTGTGAATCATCTGCTATGAGTATTTGCTTACCTTTAATTAGCTCAACAAGATCATCATCAATCCAGGCATCACTAATTTCAGGATTGTAGGGGGTTATCTCGGCCAAGACTTTTTCCACATCGATAATCTCAACAATACGATCATCCATGCGGCTAATCGCCGTCAAATAATGTGCACGTCCCGCCCCCACCGGAGGCGGCAATATTTCATTCCAATTCATGTTAACAATACGTTCAACCCCCGCCACAAGAAAAGCCTGAACGGTCATATTGTATTCCGTCACGATAATCGTTGAGTTCTCATCAATAACCGTTGTACCCATCTTAATAGCACGGCGTAAATCAATCACAGGAATGGTTTGTCCACGCAAATGAGTAACCCCTACCACAAGCTCATGACGATCAGGGATTTCGGTCAACGGAGGCAGGCTCATAACCTCTTGCACTTTAAATACGTTAATTGCAAAGCGCTGTCGCCCACCCAAGCTAAACAATAAAAGCTCCAGTCTATTTTGACCTACCAGCTGAGTACGCGCATCAACTGAGCTCAGAACTCCACTCATAATTCACTCCACATAAGTTATATCTTATTCAGTGTAGTCAACTGCGGATATAGCGTTAGAGATTTTTGCACCGTTCATGCTATTTTCTATTTTTATTTCTTTGGATAGCCCGTAATGTCTCGTATCGAGTGATACAAAGGCTTCATGCGCTGGTACATCTTTTTATACACTTCTTTATACAGTCGATCGTACAACTGCACCGTGGGTAAATCGGGCTCAAACACATCGCCTAAGCGTGTCATTTTATCAATCGCTTCATTATAGTCAGAATAAATACCCAAACCGACAAAACAATTGATCGCCGCGCCTAAACCCGAAGCTTCATAAGTATGCGGACGCTCTGCGGTCATACCAAAAATATCAGCCGTCAACTGCATTGCAGCATCACTTTGCGAACCACCACCGGACACACGCAAACAGGTGATTTTAGTGCCGCTGCGTTTTTCTATTTGCTCTTTACCGCTGCGCAACTCATACGCCAGACCTTCCAAAATAGCGCGATAAACATGAGCACGTTTATGCACATCACCAAAGCCGATTAACGCCCCTTTGCCTTCCGGCCCTGGCTGACGAACCCCAGGCGACCAATAAGGCTGCATCATTAATCCCATCGAACCCGCGGGCACTTGATTTAATAACTCATCAAAAAGTTGCTCAGTTTCAACCCCTAGCTCTTTGGCTTTGCGCTGCTCTGCTTGGGCAAACTCGGTTTTAAACCAGCTCACCATCCAGAAGCCCCGATAAACCATCATCTCGGTATTATAAACACCCGGCATGGCTGCGGAATATGGAGGGATAAAAGGAATAGTTTCGACGTATTTTTTAGTCGAGGTATTAATCGTTGCCGTGGTGCCATAACTCAAACACCCAACATGAGGCTCAACACCTCCCGAACCCAGCACTTCACAGGCTTTATCGGAGGCGGCGGCAATCATCCTCAAACCCTGAGGCAAAGTGGTAAATACTGAAGCCTCTGCGGTAATTTCGCCCAGCAACTCTCCCGGTTTAACCAGTTCAGGCATCATGTCTCGCGTAGCGGCTAACAGCTTCCACTTCAAATCGCTTTTTTTCGCCCACTGCTGCTGCCGATAATCATAAGGTAAATACCCCATGGTCGAACCCGTCGAGTCCTTTAACTGACCCGTTAGTTTGTAAGTTAAATACGTTGAAAGGCTGACATAATGACGGGTTTTCTGCCAAATCTCTGGCTGATGCTGCTGAATCCAATTATCACGGGCTTTCGCTCGCATTTCAGTAATCACATTCGTCAGGCCAAGCGCCTTAATTAAAAAACCCCATACTCCCGTAAGCGGTTTTTCAACGTCTGCTCGACGCTGATCCATCCACACAACCGCAGGTCTAAGAGGCTTTTTATCCGCGTCTAGATTGATCATGGTATAGCGCTGAGTTGTCAGTGCCACCCCTTTAATTTGCTCGGGCTTAATAATCCCTTGCGCCCACAAATCCTGACAAGCCTGCCCAAGCGACTGCCAATAATAATCAGCATCTTGTTCAGCCCAGCCTGGATTATTAGAAAAATAGGCCTCTAAATTGACTTTGCTTTTAGCAACCTCATTGCCTTGCTCATCAAACACCAAAGCACGAATGCTCTGTGTACCATTATCAATGGCAAGTACATATTGCGGCTGAGTCACAGCATTTTCCTTTTTATTATTGTTGTTCACCCCAACCGATAACATACTGTAAAAAGTTGAGGCGAATTTTGTAATGTTCGAAATGTATTAGGCAGGAATACTGTAGTATTTATTCCATATAGACTTGTAACGCTCTAGCTCTTCTTGCCACTGTGGTTCCGTCCAGTTTAGCTCTTGGCAACAAATGGCTTTGATTTTATTTTCATAAATCAAGCCTCCCTGCTCAACCAATAAACCAATGCGAGTTCGGCGCAATAACAGATCATCCAAATGCACAACGGCTTCATTTTTGGCTGACCAACGCAATTCAGCCCACATAGCACTCGCACCGGGAATTACGTCCAATTCATTGGCATGCGCTTGCTCTAATAAGCGATCACTGTCCATACCATAATGGCCTTGCAAACGTTTTTTCAAGTACCCTGGAAGAGATTTAAATAAACGATGCGTCGGCTTGAATTTGGTGAACATATCGGCACCAAAATCTTTTGCATTAAAATTCGGCAAATAGGGCTCTGCCGCGGCGAGAACATCTAAAGCAATCAAACGGAACGTGGTTAATTTACCACCACTCACCGTTACCAAGCCGTTATCGCTCCAAACACTGTGGTTGCGTTTTTCTTTCGAAGGATTCAGTGCACCAGAACTTACTAACGGACGCACCCCCGCCCACGAAGAAATAATGTCTTTTTCCACTAAGCCTGCCTTGGGGAATTGAAAGTTAGCCACACGCATCAGATACTCAAGTTCTGCTCGCGTCATTGCGACTTCTTTATTATCAATGCCTTTATTATCTAAGTCCGTCGTTCCAATAATAGTACGACCTTCCCAAGGAAAGATAAAAATAGGACGTTGATCATCTGGGTGCATTGCGGTGAACGCCTGCGCAACTGGCAAGCGCCAACTAGGCACAACAAGATGACTGCCTCGGGCAGGACGAATATTTTTTTCGTCGCTCACTTCGCCGCGCAACTGATCGGCCCAAGCACCTGTCGCATTAATAACGACTTTCGCTTTTACCGAATAAATTTCGTCATTCTCTGCATTTTTAAGATGCGCGCCCACGACATTGCCGTTTTCTTTAATTAAAGAATCAACCGCAACATAGTTAATAACTTCAGCACCGTCTTTTTGTGCTTCACGCAGAACACGAATTACTAAACGAGAATCATCTGTCACCGCGTCTGCGAACTGAGTTCCGCCAATTAACTCATGCTCGTTAATTAACGGGCTTAGATACTCAAAGTTTTTCAGCTTATGAAATTTACGATACTTTTTCCCCGCAAAGAAATCATAAATGCGAAGTAAGCTATTAAAAACAAACGGTCCTGGAAAACCGCCTTTATAATGCGCCATCAAATAACCCATTTGATCGACCAGCCCCGGCGCTTCATTCATTAAGCGCTCGCGCTCAGAAACCGAATGCATGGTTGTTTTAATATCGCCAGCAGCAATATAGCGCAACCCACCATGCACCATTTTTGAAGAACGACTAGACGTTCCCCAAGCAAAATCTTGGCGATCCACCAGTAAGACACTCAAACCACGTCGTGCAGCTTCACGCGCAATACCCGCGCCTGTAATACCACCACCAGCAACAACAACATCCCATTCGTCTTGCTTGTTTTCTCTCAAGCGATTTAGCAACAGTTCACGATTACCTGATTGCCATGCTTCTTGCCACATAATAACTGCTCTATTAAAAACTGCTAACTCGTCGTCAGCAGTGGAAAGTAAAAAGAAAGTTGATAAACATTTAAACTGTATTTATAGAAACTGTTTATTTATCATCTTCAATCAAAACACCCGGGTTTAAACGCTTCTCTGGATCAAAATCTTTAATCAAGGTTTCGATCACACGCATTCCGAGTTCGCCTTTTTCTGCAGGCATATAAGGCGCGTGATCACGACCAACACCATGCTGATGAGAAATCGTCGCACGACCTTGCGCAATAACATCACAGGTATTGCCCTTTAATTTTTTCCAGCGTGCTAACGTATTTTCATACGTATCCGCGCAGCGGAAGAAATAAGTAGTATAAATACTCGAACCTTGACCATAAACATGAGAAAGATGCGTGAAAACCATGACCTCTTCGCCTTCATCTTTCAGCGCAGTACGTAACGATTCTTCCATGCCATTCATCATATTATCAACGTTATCCCAATCGGTAGACGTCTCTAATGTATCAACAGCAATCCCTTGTGCCCACGTTGTTTCACGCAAATACGGAAACTTGAAGCGACCATGAGCCCAGATGGATCCCATGATATTCGCCAACGGACCACCGATACCCTTGTATTGTCTTAAAATCTTCTTAACTTGCTTCATCGAAGATTTATTTTGCAATTTGCTGCCCGTCACACCAAAGGTCAACATGCAGCGGTTATCATCTAAGCCACGAAAGCGTAAATAACCATCCAACAATTTGAATTGCTTTAACGTCGTACCCAAGTTTGCATGAGCACGGGTCTCCGCCGCATTACTCACACGCATCATCGACATTGGGATTTTTTGCTGCGCCACTTCACGGGCAACCGCTTTACCGGCTTCCCAGCTTGGCATAAAACACACCATGAATTTTTCTTCTTGCGCCACACGCACAACACGCACTTTAACTTCGGTATAGATGCCCATACGGCCTTCCATACCCATTGTGACTTCACGCATATCAGGGCCAGCAGAAGACGCAGGAATGGTAGGAATATCCATCGTCCCGAGCATTGTTTCCAACTTACCCCCGGCAAACATCTGCTCAATACGACCATAACGTAACGACTGCTGACCTGAAGAACGCGTCGCAACCCAACCACCAATGGTCGACAATTCCCAAGACTGAGGATAATGACCTAACGTATAACCGCGGGCTTGCAGCTGAGATTCAACTTGCGGCCCAGGCGTACCTGCACCAAACGTCGCTATTTGGCTTTCTTCGTTCAGCTCCATCAACTGATTCATACGACCCATATCAATCGTTAGAATCGCTTTAGCATTTTCCTGAGGTGTAATATGACCCGCAACCGACGTACCGCCACCATAGGGGATTACGATAAAATCATGCTCGACCGCAAGGTCTAAAATCTCACGTACCTGAGTGCTGGTCTCTGGATAAGCAATACCATCTGGGAAAACATCAAAGTCACCGCTGCGCATGGCTAGCCAATCAGGAAAACTTTGCCCACGAGCGTGGCGAACACGCTCTTCTGCATCAGTACTGATTAAAGGGTGCTTAGGTAACCGAGACGCTGGCACTTTAGCCATAACACTTTCAAGCGAAACATCTGCCAATGCTTTTGGCTCACCGATAAAACTACGAATTAATGCACCGCCGTGTTCAGAAACTTCTTTAGTGGTACTGTCATCACCCCAACCATTCCAACGACGCATAATTCTCTCCCAATACTTTTTATTTTCAATAACAATTTAATGAGCTATCACATTATTTTTTACAGTCAGTAATAGACCCATAGCGCAGGTAGCGCTAAGATAACGATTAGTCTACGGAGGCAGCCGGAATTAGCAACGTCACTTTCGGACAGCCAAGTAGTAAATTAGGCCACCCCACCATAGAAATTATTAAATAGCCCTATGACTGAAGACCGCCTTGGATCCGCTTCAACCGCTGCATTGCGCCAATACTTACGCGCCGCGCAAGATTATGGCATTGAAGCAGAAGACGCGCTTGTACAAAATGATCTACCCGTCGGAATTTTAGACAACAGCATCACTCGCGTAACGGGCACTGAATTTCAACGCCTCATTCGCTGGCTGGTTGATGCCTGCGATGATCCCCTCTTCGGTCTAAAAAGTGGCACTTATGTGCAACCAGGATCTTACAGCATCTTCGGTTACATGATTATGAATTGCCGCAGCGCTCGTGAAGCACTGCACATGACACCCATGTATGAATCCATTGTTGGCGATATGGGCGTAACAAAGCTTGAAAAAGCAGGCCCTCGCTTAGCGGTCTGCTGGACTTGCCAATATGACGACCCCGTCATCATTCCTCACATGATCGACAATGTTCTTTATTCCTGGACACAGTTTGCTCGCTACCTCGCGGATCTTCCTGAAGGAAAACCCTATTGCGTGCAACTAGAACGCGACCAGCCTAATTCAGACGAGCTTGCGGTATACCAAGACATGTTTGGCTGCGATATTGAATTCAATGCAAAGCGCAGCGCACTGATTGTTGACGAAGAAGTATTAGACATTCCATTGCGCCAGCCTGACCCAGGCTTATTACAAAGCCTGACTCAACAAGCTGAATCCATGATGGACGAAATCAAGCAAAAAAAGACTATTATATTGCAAGTGCGTGCCGTATTAAGACGCTTAATGGAACATGAATTACCCCGTAAAGAAAAGGTCGCCGAAGCGTTAGATATGACCGAGCGAACACTGCAGCGCAGACTGCAAGAAGCGGGTACAGGCTATCAAAACTTACTCGATGATATTCGCCGAGAAACCGCCATAGAGTGGTTAACCACAACCCATGTTGCGATTAATGAGATAGCCAGTAACTTAGGTTTCAGCGAAGTACGCTCTTTTCACCGCCGTTTTAAATCTTGGACCGGACATGCTCCCGGCGAGTATCGGACATTGCACTCAAAGAGCTAATACACCAAAACACCGAATGAAAAACCAGTTCAGCAGCACACGCTGCTGACTCGTATTACAGCTCGCCCCTACTTCTTCCTGTTCATAGTGCGAGTATAAGAAGCTTTATACTCGCCACTGACAGGGTCAACCGTATAAGCCGTACCACGGAACTCATCCCCCTGAATTTCAACATAAAAGAACCCTAAGATTTCATCCTGCTGCCAATAAGATTCATTAAGATTATTTTTCGTGACAAAGTTTTTAGTCTTAGCCCCTGCACCACTAACAATATGGAAGGTACCAGGGCAAGACTCTTTCTCCTTTAACCACTGCAATGCATGAGTATGACCAACAATCATGGCATCGGCATTGCCACAAATATTTTCTTCCGTCATCTTTTTAAAATGCTTACCCTGACCGACTAAACTATCGTAATTACCAGCATTGCCGTGGGAACCATTAGAGATATACGGGTGATGACCAAACGCAATTTTCCACGGTGCTTTAGACGCCATAAACCCGTCTTTTAACCATTTGCCCTGCAACTCAGAATAATCATCTTTATTATATTCATTGCTCGGATCCCCCGCTGATGCAGAGGGATTAGTATCCATAGCGAAAAATTCAACCAAAGGCACCGTCGTATTCAGCGGCGCGCTAAATTGATAAAAACGGGCAGGCATCTGCCACTTGTCGCTCTTACGATCGGTGCGGTAATGATACTCCACTTGAATTTCACCCTTATCATTATCAGCGCCATCGCCAGCAAAGATCCAAGTATTATCGTGATTGCCTAAAGCCATATAAAATGGAAAACCGATATTTTTGTAAGGGTCTTCGAACTTAGTATCGAATTGGATATCGTTCACGCCATCGACACCACTTTCATAAATATTATCGCCTAGACCAATCGCAAATTCACAACCGCGCTGCTCACAAACAGCCTGCATCGCATCCGCCACCTTGTACTGACCACCCTCACCTGTGCCAGAATCACCAATGGCAATGAATCGAACCACAGTCTCTGGCGTAGGGTACACAACGGTTTCATCAACAGGCTCAGGGCTGGGTGTTTTCGACATACCGACAGCACTCATTGCCATTGTGCTACATGCCAACGCTAATAATGTTTTTTTCATGGTGAGTTCACTCCGTACTGGGTTGTTATTATTTTTCCAGTACGCAGTATGTCAGGGAGATATTACATTCTGAAGAGCCAGCAAGTGCTCTTTTGCGCCAACTTGAACAGATGTACCAAATCAGGCTTGCACACATCAGTCCCTAATTTTTGGAATGCCAAACCTCTGCGCCTTGCTAAGTTGTAAACCGCAGATAGTTGTATTTGTTTCTAAGAAGGAGAATCAGCTCTCATCTTTAGATATAACAACTAGAGCAGTCACTTCATGTACACCATACTATTGATATTATTAATAAATGGGCTGACATTCAATGAAACAACTACTTACCTTACTAATTTCAAGTGCATTACTCACAGCCTGCGGAGCTGATAGTTCCACAAATGATGATTCATCCAGCGCTGACGCATTTCCTGGGCAAGGAGTCCCACCAACAACCCCTCCTAAAGAAAACGACTTGGTAAGCGAAACTCATCGCGTCTGTAATTTTGTCAAAAATGAAGAAAATGATGATGTACTGACAGCCAATAGCACTATTGATGAATCTGAGACATGGGTATTAATTGAAAGTATGACAGGAGCAGCATCAGACATTGACCTCGACAGCATTCCAGAAAGCGATCAATTCCTTGCCGCATTCGCCAGTGCTGCATTTTTAGCCCCCTCATTCGCAGATATATTTTCAGTGCTCAATAGTGCCTATGCCTGCTCGGAAGAAAAATATGCCGAGAACCAATGCAATTGGGAGATTGATTTTGGCGAAACGGGCTCGAAAATTGAGACCGTCTTTGGCTCAAACCAGAGCTATACATCAACAGTATCAACTCGAGAAGATGCACTTTCAAGTTTGCAGCAATCAATAGTGCTACAAGGAACTATTGGAGACTTAGGTAATATCACCCTTGAGCTTTATGAAGAGGGTATAAATGTGGGTACGCGAGTCGCGACTAGATCAGCGGGTGGAACAGAAACCGTTCGCTGGACTTCAGAAATGACGAATTGGGTGGCCACTGAAACATCAAGCTGCACAGGTTCTTTAGAATACGAAGACATAAGAGAAAGCAATACAGTATCACTTGATGCACAATGGACTTTAGGCGGCACGAGTACATCAGGGGTATTGGATTATCTAAGTATTAGTGAAGAAGATAGTGCATCTATAACAATCAACTGGTAACTCAAAGAACCCATTTTCTTTCTAGCAAGAGTCAAATAATGAGAACTAAAGTAGAATTTGAAAGCCAAGGACAAAATTTAGCAGGCTCACTTGAAACCCCAGATCAAGCGATCCGAGCTTATGTATTATTTGCCCATTGCTTTACCTGTGGTAAAGATATTGCAGCCGCCTCGCGCATCAGTCGTTTTCTGGTGCAATACGGCTTTGCGGTTTTTCGCTTTGATTTCACGGGTTTAGGCAATAGTGACGGCGATTTTGCTAATACCAATTTCTCATCAAATACCGAAGATCTACTGGCCGCTGCTCGCTTTCTTGAACAAAATTATCAAGCGCCAGAGCTGTTAATTGGCCACAGTCTTGGCGGTGCAGCCGTTTTAGCAATGGCCGCACAATTGCCTAAAGTCAGAGCCGTAGTAACGATTGCCGCTCCCTTTGAAGCCAGCCATGTTTTGCATAATTTCAATGCACATTTAGAGACGATCGAAACAGACGGGCAAGCAAAAGTGAGTTTGGGGGCGCGTGAATTCACCGTTAAAAAACAATTCCTGGATGACCTTCGCAACCAAACTACCGACCACATTAAACATTTGAACAAAGCCTTATTAGTATTGCACTCTCCCGTCGATTTAACGGTAGATATTTCTGACGCAGAAAAAATTTACAAAGCGGCTAAGCATCCTAAAAGCTTTGTTAGCCTAGATACGGCCGATCACTTACTAACAAAAGCAATCGACAGCGAATATGTAGCGCAAACGATTTCAGGATGGGCTAGCCGCTATATTCCGATCGCTAAAAAATCCACTCGTGATCTCGCCAACGGACACGTACTCGTTGCCGAGCTTGATCATAAATTTCAACAAGAAATTTTCACCGATCATCACCACTGGTTTGCCGATGAACCGACTAAAATGGGAGGGCAAAACACCGGCCCCGATCCCTATGAACATTTACTGGCTGCGCTAGGGGCTTGTACTGCGATGACAATTCGCATGTACGCCAACTTAAAGAAACTCCCTCTTGAACATGTGGAAGTTTCTTTATCACACGAGCGTAATTATTTAGACGATGCAGGAAAATCTGAAGATAAAGACTCAAAAATAGAGGCATTGATTCGTAAAGTTCAACTGATTGGTCCATTAAGTGATGCAGAGAAAAAGCGTTTATTGGAAATCGCCGATCGTTGTCCAGTACATAAAACCTTGCACAATAATCCTCACGTAGTGACGACCTT
>Ga0115551_1000203_pt1 | contig 41685 bp, 35 predicted proteins | sample COGITO_mtgs_1103_FD_87179 | JGI IMG/M metagenome (GOLD analysis project Ga0115551, IMG submission 87179) | Pelagic marine microbial communities from North Sea - COGITO_mtgs_110321 | ecosystem: Environmental > Aquatic > Marine > Epipelagic | place: Germany:Helgoland, sampling site Kabeltonne... | reverse complement strand
ATTTGATTATCATATGTGGAGAATATTAGAGAATGTAGGAATATGGGGTGCTGTAATTGTAGCATTTTTTATTGAAGCATCGTTTGCTAAATTCTTTTGGTTAGGTGTGGGTAGTTGGTTCATTGGAACATTTTGTTATGAGGCCGCGCTTAATCACGTTAACAAAGGAACAATTTATAAACCAGTAGATTACAAATGGCATATCTTGGGATATGATATTCCTTGGTGGGGCGGTAAAAAGATATTTATTTTACCTGCAACAGGATTTTTAGTTTTAGTATATGGTGTGTTAATATAAGGACCAACAATGAATGGTGATGTTAAAATAGGAAAGCTACTTTGTGAAGAAGACATAATCACAAAAAGACAGCTTAATCAAGCACTACAGGCTCAAGTCAAAGGAGATAAAAGATCTTTAGGTGAGATACTAGTTGATAAAGGTTTTTGCTCGCTAGAAGACATTACAGAAGTGTTACTAAAGACTGATTCTCCTCATGAGCAAAAACAAGAAGAGATTTCAGAAAAAATAGAACCAAAAGAAGAGCCAACTGAATTAAGTGAAGATACAAAATTTTCAATGTCAGTCGGCACAATGATTGGTATTGGTACAGCAATAGCTTCTGTTGTTGGTGTTTATTATATGTTGATAGGTGAGATTGAAGAAGCAAAAGAGTTGCCGAGCTTGGACATGCTCTATAAAGCTGAATACCCTTCAAGACCAGAAGGCTATAACTGGCCTAGATCTTATGAACAGTACAAGGACCAAGTAGGAACTCTTCAAGATGATATGGACGACATGTATGAAACTGTTGAAGAGTTAGAGGAATTAATCAAAGATTTACAGAAAGAGACACGCGACCTTGAGAAGAGGAAACGTGACAAGTAGGAGTTTGTTATGAAAAAGTTGCTTTTATCATTATTTCTGTTTACTTCATTAGGTGCACAAGTAACAGACAAAAATTTTAAAGACAAGACTGGCGATGGAGTTGCTGTAGTTGTTTTCACATCGAAGTGGGCAGAAAGCGACGGAATGGATTATGTTAAAGGTGTGAAAGGACATGAAGATGCAAAGATAATTAAAGCATCTTCAGAAGACACCAAAAAAGTTTGTAAGAAATTAAGATTAAGAAACTTTCCCTCTATAGCTTTATTTGTCAATGGTGATAAAATAGACACATGGAAGGGTGATATGGACGGAATAATAGAAGTTAAACCTGGTGATATTAAAGAAGCAATAGAAGATGCCATAGGTGGTGATGTATTTTGAAAATTATAAAATTAAAAGAATTATTATCAGAAAATACTTACGCTAAATTCACTAGGAATGAATTGGCTTTGTATATTGGTGATTTAAGTAATATGTTAAAGTCTGTTAGAAATCCAAAAAGTATACAGCTTATTAAACAAGACTTAAAAGATGTAAAAGCTGCATTAGCAAAAAAGAAAAATGAGTCTATTAGTGAGGCAAAACATAATAAAAAAATATTTGACAAAGTTGTTAATGCTTTAAAAGATATAAAATTTAAGGCTACAATACATTTAAATGATGATAAAATAACAATTGGTCTGGGTAGAGATTATTTTAAAAAGAAAAATCCACATGGAACTGGTTCTTTAGATGATGAGATAGAAAACAGACTTAAAAAAATAGGGTTACAAAATGCTGGAATTGATATAATGGCATCAAGTTCAGACTTTAATGATAAAAAATACACTAAAGCGCAAAAAGATATACGAGGCGGTGTGTAAGGAGAGAAGTTATGGGATTATTAAGTACATTAGCAAAAGGTGCAGGAAGCTTATTAGGTGGAGATGCGCTTAAAGACGTAGGCAACATAATAGATGACCTACATACATCAGGCGAAGAAAAAGCTGCTGCTAAGGAAAGAATTACACAAATAATAGCACAAGCAGAGCAAGCTGCACAAGCACAAGTTTCTGCTAGATGGGAAGCTGATTTAAAACATGGTAGTTGGTTAAGTAAAAATATAAGACCTTTGACATTAATCTTCCTTACCGCGATATTTACTATATTAAGCATCTTTGATGGAAACGTTGGAGAATTTACAATAGGCGCTGCATATGTGCCTGTTTATCAAACGCTATTAATGACTGTTTATGCTGCATATTTTGCTGGTCGTTCAATTGAAAAAGTTAAGAAGGTGACTAAATGACATATAAAATGAATGAATCGGTTTATAAGTTCAAAGGTATGACATCATCAGATATGGATGAGTTTGATGCGCAGCTAAGCAGAGATAATGTAAAAGGAACACCTAATTTTACTAATATGACTTACACAATACACAGTCCTAAAAAATCTGTATATTTGGACTATTGGATAAAAACTAAATATAAGAAATTTAAACCAAAGAGAATTAGAGAATCTGCAACTCCTGAAAATCAGCCTAATTATTTTAAAGGCTTATCTAAGAAAGATAAAGAAGAAAGAGAGAGAGTAATAAAGCGGAGATCAAAAATGGACAGTGATGATCCAAAAGCTTATAAAGGCTTTTCGTCTGATAAGGGTGTGAAAACAAAGCCTTCTAAATGGACAGCAAAATTTAAGAAAATGTACGGTGAGATGAATGAAGATCAGAAAACTGTATTTCATGAAAAATTATCTGCTAAGATTCGCAAGTCTTTAAGAAACAAAGCTAAAAAATCAAATGCACCTACAGGTGCTCTGACAACTGTTTATAACAAAGGATTAGCAGCTTGGAGAACTGGACATAGACCAGGTGCTAATCAACATGCATGGGCAATGGGAAGGGTGAACTCTTTCTTAGCAGGTGGACCTGCAAGAAAAGTTGATTCAGCTCAATGGAATCAAGTAAAGAAGCATAGGAAAAAATAATGCCGGCATCTTCTAAAGCTCAACAAAGACTTATGGGATTGGTAAAGGCAGTCCAAGCAGGTGATATTCCGAAAAGTAAAGTAACTAAAAAAATAAAACAATTGGCAAAAAATATGAAACAAAAAGACGTTAAAAAATATGCATCTACCAAACACAAAAACTTGCCAGACAAGGTTAGAGAAAGCAAAACTTCTGATATGATGAGAGATATTCGTAAAGGTGGCGCTGCAGGACCGTGGAATATTATTGTAAGTAAAAATAATAAAGTAGTATCACAAGTATCTGTAAAGAATCTGAAAGAGATTCCAGCATATTTAGCTGCTTTAAGGCCAAGGTACCCAAATCATAAAATTGGTATAGAGTCCAAAGGTGGTAAAATAGTTTACAGAGAATCCGTAAATGAAGACGGAAGAGCAATTATGAAATCAATATCTAATGCTAAAAAAGGCGCAGTTGCCAAAGGCGGTGGATATGCACCATTTGTTAAGATGGGTAAGAATTCTTGGAAGCAAGCAAAGACAAATACAAAAACTCATGATGATGGCTTATTTGATAAGATAGGCGGATTTAAAGATTTTATTGTTGAAGCTTGTTGGGATGGTTACAAGCAAGTAGGAATGAAAAAAGGTAAAAAAGGGAAACAAGTTCCTAATTGCGTTCCTGAAGTTGTAGAACATTGTGGGTGTGAACACAAAGACACTTATGACGTTTTCAGTGAAGCTACAGGGTTAGGTTATACCTTATCGTTCTGTACGGATAAAAACTTAAAAGAGGCCGAGTACCAAGGACGTAAAGTTAAGCTAAATAAGCCGATGCAAGGTGATGTAGGAAAATTTAAAGTCTATGTAAAGAATGATAAGGGCAATGTTGTTAAGGTAAATTTTGGTGCAAAGGGTAGTGAAAACAGAATTAAGAAGTCTGATCCTGCCAGAAGAAAATCATTTAGAGCTAGACATAATTGTGATAGCCCAGGTCCTAAACATAAAGCTAGATATTGGAGTTGTAGAAAATGGTAAGTTTAAAAGAGATTTATTTCGCTGACAATACGTTGAAAGAGAATGCTGCTTTAAAAAGAGACGCAAAAAAATTAGAGATGAAGTGCAACAAGGCTGTTAAGATGATGCAAGAAATCGCTTCAGACTTTAAGAAAATTTACGGTGTCTCTACATCAAATGCAGTGCTATATAATAATTTAAAAGATTTCGAAGAGCTTTCATCAAAAGCTGATGGGAAGTACGGCGGCTGGTTTCAATTTGCCAACGGAAATCCAGACTACGAAAAATAAAAGGAGAAAGTTATGCCTACAGATAATAAGATATTAAGCAAAGTAAGTGATAATAAAACAGACTATCACATTCAAGACCAAAAACATTCTATTAATACAGAATTAATTGGTATCATAAAATTTAGACAAAACAAAAAATGGTTAATTAGCATTGTTGTTGTTTCACTATTTGCTACAATATTAGGACTTATGATTTACTTTATGAGCAGTGGTGTTGATGTGATGGGTGGATGGAAAGAAATCTTGCTATTAATGTTAGGTGGATTTGTCGGTTCATTTGCTAAAGTAATCGACTTCTGGTTTAACAACGCCGAAGATGATGTTAAACTATTAGAACATGCAGATGACTAATGAATATAGCAACTTTAGCTGGCCACATGGCATTTGGGTTAATTGCATTTTCGTTTTTAGTAAAGGATATTCTATATCTTAGAATAGTATCAGTAGTAGCTAGTTTATTTTCTATATTTTATAATTTTTACATTCCTACAGAACCAATGTGGTTGGCTATTAATTGGAACATAGTATTTGTACTAGTTAACTTATACCATATAGCTGTTATTATTTACGAGAAGCGTCCTGTAAAAATGGAACCAAAAGATAAAGAGTTATATGAAACTTTATTCAAAGACCTAACACCAGTAGAATATTTAAAAATAACAAAGATCGCTAAGTGGGAAACATTTAAGTCAGGTTATAAATTAATTAAAGAAGGTGCTGATGTTAACCGTCTTATGCTAATTTATAACGGCACTGTAGACATAGCAGTTAAGGGAAAGTGGGTTGCAGAATTAAAAGACGGACAATTTATAGGTGAAATGAGTTTTCTTACAGAAAAGCCAGCAACAGCTGAATGTATTGTAAAGCATGATACTGAATGCATTGTCTGGAGACAACCAGAATTCAAAGCACTATTAAAGCGCAATCCTTCACTGTACTTTACAATACAATCGTTGTTAAGTGCACAAGTTTCAGATGCGCTAGTGACTAAAAACACAAAAACTTAATATTTTGGTAATTAATCAATATTTATAAAAAAACTGGAGCCTCGAATGTCTTGGAACTCAAAAATAATAGAATTAATTAGCTTACACGCAGAAGGTGATAAAGAAGCATACCAAAAGTTTTTTAAGTCTGCTATGGATAAGTTTAATATAAAGTCTCCAACTGAATTAGATGGCGATAAGAAAAAAGAATTTTTTAATTATATAGATAAAAATTATGATGCAAAAAATGAAGATTTAGATCCATATAAAGACTTTGATGGTTCTCCAAAAGAAGATTACAATTTAAATCTCGGTGCTTTCGTAGATGAGTATCAAAAGTTTTTAAAGTTTATGAAAAAACATAAAGAAGTTCCAGATAAAAATAAAAGAGAGTGGGCATTAGCAATTAGAAAAAAAGTTGGTCAAGGTATGTTTAATGGACATATTCATTCTTTTGAAGACGTATCAGATTTACTATCTATGGGTGATAAATTTAGAAATTTAAAAGAATCTGTATTAAAAGAAAATCCAGCTGTGATAGCTACAGCAGCTAGGATGGCAATACAAAATGCACAAGGTAAAAAAGTTTCAGTCAATACAGCAAGACAAAAAGATTATAGAGAAAAAGATCCGAAAGCATACAAAAAAGCTAAGAGCATTTTTGATAAAATAAAAGATAAGCTTAAAAGTAAAAAGAAACCACAAGCTAAAGGTCAAAAATTAAAAACCACAAATAATAAAAAATCAGACGCTCAAAAGTATTCTGACTTATATGGCGGAGGTGCTAAAGTAGAGTCAACTAAGGCTTACGCCCAAACATTAACTAAAATGGCAAAAGATAGACAGTTAAAAAATATTTCTAAAAAAGACAAAGATATGCTAATGAAAATTGCGCAGATGATGAAAACTGCAAATGAAGGCGCTTTAAGTTCTAAAATAAAAAAAGCAATTATGATCGCAATTCAAATGAGTGGTAATATGACAGGTGCAGTCAATAAAATTGAAAAGATGGCAAAAGGATTATCTAAAGATAAAAAAGTTGCAGGTGCTTTAAGGCTTGCAAATGAATCAAAAATAAATGAAAAAGCAGATAAAAAAGCTATTAAGAATTTTTTAGATGCTGCACTTAAACAAGCAGGAATTAAAGTTTTAAAACATAAAGAAATGAAACCGGGAACAACTAGAGCAGTATATGGCTGTTTTTATACAGTAAAAGCTGCTAGTGGGAATGATGTTTTACCGTTCTACGTATACAAAAATGGCAAAATAGAATTAGGTGTATCTAGCAAAGGATTCTGGCCAGGGAAATACGGAGAGATGAGTAAAGTTGTTAAACAATTAAAAGATTTTAAAAGCACAGATTTAGACAAGGGATAGACAATGAAAATCAAAAAAACACAACTTAAAGAGATTATTAGAGAAGGCATCAAGGTGGTCTTAAAAGAAAGAAAAAAGACTAAGCTTACTGAGGACAAAATGTCACCAGAACAGATGAAATTTGCAAAACCTATTTTTGCTGCAGCAGCTAAAAAGGGTGGATTTAAGATTAAAAAACTGACAATGTTCCGTCAACCTTCAGCAGAAATTGCAGTATACAAATATGGAAAAGATAGTGGTAGCATGTGGAGTATTTGGGGAACAACTTTTACTAAATCAGAAGCAATGAATATTAAGAAACTTATTGAAAAGACAGATTCTGATATGATCTCTGGAGAACCTTCTTACAGACCAAAAGTAAAAGTTGGAACAGATACTGAATATATGGATCTTTGGGTTGCTGCTCAATTCGCTGGTATAAAATACGATCGCGATGAGTATGACAGATTATTTAGGAGTAAAAACTAATGATTAAATTAAAAGACATATTAAAAGAAAGCTCGCCTGGATATGAAAATAGACAATTTGGTGATCCACTTCCTACAATAAAAGATATTGCACGAGAACATCAAAAGAAGAAGATCAAAGAAGAAAACCTTGATGAAGGTCCGGACGCTGATTTATTTAAAAAATTAAGTAAAATAGACGATCAGATTGTTAAACTTATGGTAATGTACTCTAAAAAAGCAGATACTGATAAAATTGCGCAGAGCTGGATGGCAGGATTACATGCAAAACTAAAAAAGAGTGGCATAAAATTATGATAAAATTAAGAGATTTATTAGATAAGTCAGAGCAAACAGGACATATATCTAAGCATAACCCAGCAACAGCTTTCGCACCTGTACAAGAAGGACCTGCAGATGATGACACAAAAGCAGCAGATAAAATACACGGAAATCTTAAGAGCGCTATAGAAGGCATAGACACTGCAATGGCACTTATCACAAGAAATTTATCTAGCTTTAATGCACCAGGATTGAGACATGCTTTTACTAAAGCTATTGCATCTTCAACTAGCCAAGGTAAATTTGATGTTCGCAAAGCACACAAGATTTTAAACGACTACTACAGTAGATAATGAATAAAAAAGCCGCGATTCGCAAAGTACGCGAGATGGATGAAGATAAGCGTCGTATTATGATGCTTAAATTATACGGAAGCAACATGGTTACAAATTTTAAAAGACTATTAGCAGGATTAGATAGGGAAAAGCCCGGGATTTATAAGAAGGCTTATAAAGATTTTAAAGGCATAATCGGTGCCATAGATAAGAAGATGGAGGAAGTCCTATGAAGAATGTATTAAAACTATTATTATCAGCAGTTATACTTTTCGCTGCTGTACCTACTGTCAATGCAGCTGATATGAATATGGCTGGGATGGAAGAGATAAAGAAGCAGAAAAAGAAAAAAGGTAAGAAAATGCAGAAAGGCAAGAAGGGAAAGAAGAAGGGCTTCTTTTCTAAAATGTTTGGAAGCAAGTAAGAAAGGAAACAATGAATAATCCGATAGCAAAGTTTTATCAATGGCAAGTCTCATCAGGCGCGTTAGATGGTTGGACATCATATCATTTAGCTGCTGGACTGTTTATTGCCAAAGTTGCACAATGGCTAGGAGCAACAGACTTCTGGGCTGTCATGTGGGTTGTTATCATTGGCGTTGCATGGGAAATCTTCGAAGTGTATGTTGAAGGCACAGAAGAAACTTACGGCACAAAAAAGAGATGGGCATACAATACAGGTGCTGATTTATTCGTGGAGATAGCAGCGGCATGGTGGATGGTACTTTAAAACCCTATAAAAACTATAGAGAATATACTCCAGAAGAAACTAGAAGTGAGCAAGACGAGTATTTCGATAATGATGCAACTAAAAAAGCGTTGCCTAATTTGTTTAGAGATAGAGACGATGTTACATTTCATGTAAAAGATGCACCCTTAGAGTTACTTGACTTAGAAGAGTTAAAAAACTTAAATAATTCAGATGTTGGAGAAATACTGACAGAGCCAACACAGAAAGCACGTATGTTATCTACGTTAAGGTTGATGATGCAGTATGGGAAGAACTATAGGCGTTTATTTGCAGCATTTAAAAAGAACGAAAAGTTACCACCACCACTAGTTGTAAGAGATAAAAATTTAGATTTATACCTTTTAGCTGGCAACTCTAGGATGATGATGGCAGCTGCTCTTGGTTATAATATGCCTGTTAAGATAATTAAGTTTAGCAAAGAGATTGTCAAAGAAGCAAAGTTTAAAAAAGATGATTTGTTAAAAATTGCAATAAGAATTGCAGGTATGTATGGTATTAGATCAAAGTTACGATTTAAAACTGGTACTGGAAACAAAGCAGACTATGATTGGATGAAAGATATTATAACATTAGATCCTAATCCGGATGATATGTTAGACTTTGTAGAGTCTGTGTTACATGAAATAGATCATGCTAGGATGCGAAAAAAATATGGCCCAAATAAGTATGAGCAAGAATACACAATAGCTGGTCAATTAATGGTAGACAAGGGAAAAGATTTTTATTGGGATAATCCTTTTGAAAAACAAGCAGAAGACTTTGCCAAAAGAGAAGGAAAAAAAGTCTTAAAAATGCTTAATAAGAAGAGATAAAAAATATATAAAAAAACTGGTTTTTAACAATTTATGTTTATATATATTAATGAACGGTTCAATAGGTTTTAGTTTTGACTAAAATAATACTTTAAAAATTAGGACAAGTGTCTCTAATCCTGTGTTATTTATTGTGAATCAAACGCTAATAACTACTACAGCTAAAGCTGATAGAATAAAACTATAATCTATTATCTTCAAAACTAAAAATACTAAAACTTAAAATAAATAAGGATTTTGAATGAGACCAAGAAGCGCTAAAGCTAAAGGAAAACGACTTCAAAACAAGGTTACACAATTGTTGCAAGAAAAATACTCTTCAGTATTAGAAGAAGGTGATTTTAAATCAACTACTATGGGTGAACATGGTATGGATGTACAGCTATCACCTTCAGCTAGAAAACATTTTCCTTTTGCTATAGAGTGTAAAAATCAAGAAGCTCTGAATATATGGAAAAGCTTAGAACAAGCTGAGAATAATTGTGAAGGTTTAACACCTCTGCTAATATTTAAGAGAAACAAATCAAAAATTTATGCAACATTAGAAATTACAGACTTTTTAGATCTACTAGATGGAAATAAATAACAGGTTATTAAACTTACTAAATTCAGTAATAGGTAAACCCGGTACAGTAAGCAAAAACAACGAGCTTATGTATGAATGCCCTTTTTGTGATACATCAAAAAAGAAGCTACAGGTTAATGTTACAACACAGCAGTGGCACTGTTGGGTTTGTGATGCTAAGGGAAGATTGATTTACACACTTTTAAAAAAGCTAAGATCAGCTAAAAGTGCTTTTCAAGAATTAAATCAAATCTATAAGAATACTTCATTTAGGTCTAAAAAAGATGAAAGCTTTATAGTCACACTTCCCGAAGAATTTCTACCTCTTACAGAGTTTACAGACTCAATACAGTTTTTACATGCTAGGAATTATCTAGAAAAAAGAAACATAACAGATGATGACATAATCAGATATAATATCGGATATTGTACAGGAGGTGAGTACAAAGATAGAATAATTATTCCATCTTACGATGAGAATGGTTTGCTAAATTACTTTGTTGCCAGATCTTACTATAATAAAGCATTTATGAAATATAAAAATCCTCCTGCACCAAAAGATACAGTTATATTTGATTTGTACATTAACTGGAATATGCCTGTAATACTATGTGAAGGTGTCTTTGATGCTATAGCAATAAAAAGAAATGCAATACCGTTATTAGGAAAAACAGTGCAAGATGCACTATTACAAAAAATGATAAACAGACATGTTTCCGAAGTTACAGTAATATTAGATGCTGATGCTAAGGAAACATTAGTAAAAGTTTGTGATAAATTAATGAGACACAACATAAACGTTTCAACAGTTATGTTAGATAAGGGCGATCCATCAGACTTAGGATATAAAACGATGTTGTTCGCAATAGAAAAAAGAACAGTCATGAATGAATATGACTTAATAAGGCAAAGAATACTATGATAATAGAAGCTGGACTAAAAACTGTAAAAAAGATCTACCATATATCAGATATACAGATAAGAAATCTAAAAAGACATAAAGAATATGAACAAGTATTTGAAAATTTGTATGACTTTATAAAACAGGACACAAAAGATGCAGTTGTATACATAGGTGGCGATATCGCTCACAGTAAGACAGATATGTCTCCAGAGCTGGTAGATCAGCTTTCTAGACTGTTTAAGTCTCTGAGTGATATTGTACCTACGCTTATTATTGCAGGAAATCATGACTGTAATTTAAACAATAGATCTAGGCTAGATGTACTTCAACCGATCGTTGACAATTTACAACATCCTAATTTACACTACTTAAAAGATACAGGAGTTTATCATATAGGTGATATTGGATTTGCTGTATTAGACGTCTGGGATGATGAACCTGAAAAAATACCAGATCCGGATAATATAGTATCTAATACTAAAGTACTATTGTATCATGGCACAGTTGATAAGTCAAAAACAGACTTAGGTTATGCATTACCGTCTGCTGTTAAACTAAAAGACTTTGATGGTTATGACATGGTATTATTAGGTGATATTCATAAAATGCAAACAATGCAAGAATATAAAAAAGGAAAAGTAACAAAGCCAATAGTAAGATATTGTGGTTCACTAGTGCAGCAAAATCACGGTGAAACTTTAAAAGGGCACGGAGTCTCTGTATTTGATGTAAAATCTAGGTCTTTTTTTCATCAAGAGATAGAAAACGAATACGGTTATTATACAATAGAAATAAACAAAGGATTAGTTCCTAAAGTAGATGACCTCCCGAAAAAAGCAAGGTTGAGAGTAAAAGTAAAAGATACCTCGTCAACAGACCTTAAAAAAGCACTAACAGTTATAAGGCATAGACACAATTTAAAAGAAGTAGCAATAATCAGAGAAGACAATTATAGAGTTGATTCAGGTAATTCTCAAACAGTAGACTTCGGAAACATAGATGATCCTGAAGTACAGAATGGATTAATAGAAGAATTTTTAAAAACAAATTCAACAGCTCCCGATGACATAATAGAAAAAGTAAAAAAGATAAACACAGAACTAGGTGGACAATTAGTAGCAGATGATATTTCTAGAGGAATAAGTTGGAAGCCTAGAAAATTTGAATTTTCAAATATGTTTAGCTACGGTGAAGATAATGTTATAGACTTTGATAGATGTAACGGTATTGTAGGTTTATTCAGTCCAAATGCAAGTGGAAAATCAAGTATACTAGATGCAATTACATACTGTATTTTTGACAAGTCTACTAGAGCGTGGAAAGCTGAAAATGTTATGAATCATTCTAAATCGAACTTTAGTTGTAAACTTACATTTGATGTAGGTAATGATTCTTACGCAATAGAAAGAAAAGCAAGAGTTTTAAAACACGGTTCAACAAGAGTTGATGTAGACTTTCATAGAATAGAGCAAGATGGCACTAAATTTTCTTTAAACGGAGATCAGAGAAACTCTACAAATAAGAATATTAGAAAAATGTTAGGTACATATGAAGATTTTATTATGACCAGCTTTTCATCTCAAAATAATAACACAATATTCTTACAACAAAATCAAACAGAGAAAAAAGAAATATTAGGCAAATTTTTAGGATTATCTGTATTTGATAAATTATACAAACTTGCAAAAGAAGAATCAAGCGGTTTACAATCTATGTTAAAAAACTTTTTAGATGTAGATTACGACCAACAAATAGCAGACATAGAAGAAGAATTAAATCAAGTATCTTCTGTTATTAAAAACTTAGACAAAGCACTCTTAAAGAAAGAAAAAGAAAGAGACGGCTTTAAATCTAAAGTATTAGACTTTACGAAAACTTTAAGACCTGTAGACCCGAATGTAAAAACTCCAGAAAAACTGCAATCAGAGTTAAAAGCTCAAGATGTAAAACTATTAAATATTCACAATCGCTTAGGGAATGTCGAATTAGAAGCAGAAGAGACAAAAGACAATAAGCAAATGTTACAAAATAGAATACAGTCTGAAAAATATAAAGATATAGAACGAAGAGTCGAAGAATACAGTGAGTTAATCAAACAAAGAGATTCAGCAAAAAGTGAAGTTGATGCATTAAAAATAGAGGTTCAGCATAAATTAGATAAGATTGAGAAGCTAGGAAATTTAGAGTATGATGATGACTGTGATTATTGTATGAATAATGTTTTTGTAAAAGACGCTATAAAGACAAAAGAAGCTTTGCAAGAAGATAAAAGTAGAGCAGGTGAAGTAATAGCACAACTAAAAACAATAGAAAATAAATTACAAATACATTCAGATGTCCCTGAATCACATACAGAATTTACTTCACTAAGACAACAAATGATAACAGAAGAAAGAAGCTATTTAGATAGTGTCACAAAAATATCTGATATGAAATCAGCAAATGAAGAAATGTCAGCTGTAAGAAAATCAATAACAGAAGAAATTAAAAGAAGCAAGTCATATCAAAAAGATATAATTCATAATGAAAAAGTTCAAAAGAAAATAGAAGACAATAGAAAATCAGAAGCCTTAATAGAGACAGACATTAAAGCAGTCAATGGTGATATTAATCAATACACAGGAAAGCATTCTGCACTTAATACAAAGAAAACTGAAATATTAAATGTGATAGAAAAAGTAAAAGACTTAGAAGAGAAGTATGAGGCATACAAATATTACTTAATTGCAATAGATAAGAATGGTGTAGGTTATTCTTTGATGTCACAAGTTCTCCAAAATGTAGAATCAGAAGTCAATAATATTCTTTCACAAGTTGTTGAGTTTCAAATAATATTTGACATGGATGGAAAAAACATAAACAACTACATTGCATATGATGATGATAAGTCTTGGCCTTTAGAAATGGCCTCCGGAATGGAAAAATTTATTTCTACTCTAGCAATAAGAATTGCACTTACAAATATCTCAAATCTACCTAGACCTAATTTTGTAGCAGTTGACGAAGGATGGGGAACTATGGATAGCGAAAATCTAAATTCTGCATACCAACTATTACAATATTTAAAGTCTCTATATCAGTTCACACTTGTAATTTCACACCTAGACACAATGAGAGATTTTACAGATACATTATTAGAGATAAAAAATGATAACGGTTACAGCAAGATTAATTTCTAATCTCACTTCTTAGAATAGTAACTTTCTCTTTTTGTTCTATTAAGCTTCTATGGTCTGACATTAATTTGTTTAGAAATGAGCTAAAGCTTCTATATTCGCTAATCGCGTTATCTTTAATCCAATCTGAAAGATCTACGTCTAAATACACGCACATACGCGTTCTTTTTATGTTCTTCATGAGTTTTCCCTTGTGTATAATAAGTATATAAAACTTATATAACTTCACGATATTTTTATTTTCTAAATAATTATAAACAACTAGCACCACAAGAGTAAAATGCGCAAAAAATCTGTAAAATTACAAAATCTAAATCAAGTATCTACTTATCTTCAAGAAAGCGGAACAGTATCTGAGTATTTCAATGTTACTGATTTTTCAGAAGAAATGCCAACTGGTAGATCTTCTTTTTTAATATTAGGTTCAAGGTTTTTAAAAGAAAATGTAAACATAAAAATAGAGATAATAGATAATCAAGGCAATCCTGTCTATGTAGAGCCTGTATTTAACTATGAGGAAGCGAACGGAATAAGAGTATCCGTAGAGGTTTATCAAGACGTAAGTGAAGGTGCATCTACACTAACAATATTAGGTGAAGTAGATCCAACAAAAGTAGATGTAGATATACCATCACAGTACAGAGGTATCTATAATGTAAAATATACAAGAAATTTTACAATAACAAAAGACATACCTAATACAAGACCAATAAGATTTTATAAAAGACCGGGAATATCTATAAGAGAAGTTTTTAGAGCAAAACTAAATGTAGATGTTGCAACCTCCGGATCATTAACACAAACAGAAGGTAAAGTAAAAGGCGTTCCAGTACCAAACAGTGAAGGAAGAACATTTCAACCAGACTCTGCAGAATATGGTGACGTAATAAACTTTACAGACCAAAATCTTGGCTATACACCAATTGGTAACTTAACAACTAATATAGGTGAAAGATACCAATTTCAAATTGAAGATGGAGTGTTTTCATCATCAATGCAAGGTGGAACAATAACAATAACCACACCAGTTGCTAATCCGTCATTTCAGACACAAAGTTTTCAAACAGTACCTGCATATTCTTCTTCAATATTAGAAGTTTTAAATAAAAATACTATTACAGTACAAAAACCTTTTGGACTTTATAACTCATCTAGTGCAGAATATCAAATATCTGCAGTAGACCCAAGTAATTATTCTATAGAATATCCAAAGTTTAGAACATATCTAACAAGCAGTATAGACTTTAAATCATTTGCAGAAATAACAGCACATACAATGAGAACATTTTCAGGTGATGTTTTTAGAATTGCAGGTTATGTAAAAGATAACGGTCCTGTTGGTAATTGGATAAAAATAGCAGATACACCAATTGAGTCACCAGAACTGTTAGTTGATGATAATAGTACAACAGGCACAGATAGAACTGGCTTCTTTAGATCAGACACTACTGTAACAAATTATTGGAATGCAACAGGTGGCGCATTTGGCACAGAAGTAGATCCAATAACAATACAAACAGCTTCAGACCCTGAGTTTATTGGAAATTCAGTTTTTATATCTTCATCAGTAGACATGCTTTCTAACAATGAAGAAACTTGGATAAAATTACAATTAAAAGATCAGTACTCTTCAAGTTTTATTGCAGGAAATGATTATGCTTTAAGAGGAAAACTAATAGCAGATAATAGAACCGGTCAACAAAACGAAATTAAAGCAGTAGCTCACTTCTCAGGTTCAGCATTTAATATGTCAAATCAATTCGGAGACTTTGATTATGGAAGGGCTGTTGGAATGGTAAGACACCAAGAAGCAGCAGGACGACTATTCTCATCAGAATCACCAGAATTTGAATTTATTTTTACACCAGACAGATCTGGTACAGGTGTTTTACAGTTAAGGTTTACAGGAGGTTTTTGGCACCTTTCAGACTTATCACTTAGACCAGCATCAGAAACAAATTTTTCTCCTGACATTGTTAAACTAACTGCACCTATTCCAACATTAAAAACAAGACCGGATAATTTAGACTTTGCAGTAGAATTTTATGACGTAAACAACAATAAATCAGAAACAGTAATAACATCACTAATGTCAAATCCTGACGGAATATCTTTCTTAGGTGAAAATATGGTAATAGCAGGTGATGATAGCACAATCGAAGGCTCGTTGTTCTTAGGAGGAGATACAACAGGCTCAGGTATACAATTCGGTGGTGTTGATTCTACACTTCCTGAAACAGGTGAGCCAGGAGCTGCAGGTTCGGGATTTATAAGATCATTAGGTTATAGAGGATTTACATCAGCAAGTCTTTCAGAAGAAAACACAGGCTTCATGATTTACAGTGGTTCTGTATTGCCAAACAGTGGTGATACATATAATGGTGTAGGCTTGGAATTAGTAGGATTAAGTGGAAGTTTAAGATTTAGTACAAATCCGTCATTATTTGAAGTAAAAGCAGACGCATTTTTTGTAGGAAATGAATCATTACAATTTATTTCTGGATCAGAAGGAAATATAGAAATAAGCTCATCAGCTTTTCACTTAGATCCTACAAATAATGTATTAAAAGTAAGCGGTTCAATTACAGCATCTACAGCGTTAATAGGTGCTAGTGACGGACCTAGACTTTCTTTTGACGGTTCAAACCTTGTTGTAAGTTCTTCTGATTTCTATTTAGGAGGTTCAGGACAATTTATTTCTGGATCAGAAGGAAATATAGAAATAAGTTCGTCAGCTTTTCATCTCTCTAGAGACGGTGATGTCGCAATATCAGGTTCTATAACAGCAGCAGATGGTGTAATTGGAAATTGGAATATAATAGATGGAAAGTTAAGCGGAAGTAACGCAACATTAGATGCAGACGGTGCTGCTTTATACAAGTCAGATGAAGGCCCTGAGACAAATCCGTTAGACGGTTATTATATAGACTTTACACCTACGAATGCAAATCCTTATTACGTAAGGTTTGGTTCTGATTTTGCAGTATCTTCTAGCGGAAAATTAATTGCAAGTGGTGCAATTATTGAAGGTGTTTTAACAGCTAGTGCTGGATTTATCGCTGATTGGGTGATCGGATCAAATGCTATCCACAAAACAACAGACACTAAAGTATCAGGACTATCATCAATTGGCGACACAAGATTTTTCGCAGGTGCAACATCACTAGAAGCAAGTGGAAGTGCACCATTCAATGTAAAATCAACAGGAGACATAACAGGTTCTGCTGTTCTTTTTACAGGTGGCAGTATCGGAGGCTTTGAATTAGCAGCTACATCAATAAGTGATACAGCAAATAATTTAATACTAAGATCTACAGGTGAAATAACTGGATCACAAGTAGACTTTTCAGGTGGTGTTATTGGTGGATTTACACTTAACGCAACCCAAATTAGTTCGAGTGGTTTATTATTAAAATCATCAGGTGAAATAACAGGTTCTAAAGCACTATTTGATGGTGGTACAATTGGAGGATTTGAAATAGGTTCAGGCTCTCTTAAAAACTCTGATGACACTGTAGAAATAGATGCTTTATTGCCAGGACTAAGAGTTAAGGACGGTTTAGGCGTAAGCAGAGTAGAAGTTAAGTCTGGTTCACTATCAACATTAGGTGGTGGCACACAATACATCGGAAATAAAAGCTTTGAAGACGATACAATTTCTGCAGGAAGAAATATTACGTCATCTGCAACTAGCTGGTCATTCAACACATCAGGCCACGCATCAATGAGTCTTACAAAAAGAAGTGCATATGTTGATGATGAACAAGCTGTAAGCGGTGATGTTACACTAGATGTAGTAGTTCCAGCCGGTGCAGGAAATTATGCGAATAATAACACATATGAAATAGTACAAGTTATAACACAGTCTATCGCTGCAGGTGATACACTATCTTTTAGTTCTGTTGCAAGATTTAGTTCTTCATTTGGTGGTAAAGGAAAAGACAGAGCTTTAGGCCCACAATATTTTAGAATGGAATATCATGATGGCTCACAATTTCAACCATTCTTACCAGCAGCAGTTTATACAGCATCAAACGGATACGGAGAATATTTCTTAGGAAGTGGACAATATGCTAGTTTTGGTGGAAGTGCAGAAATACCAGCAGGAACAGAATACCTAAAATTAGTGTTAACCGGTTCTATAAACGATGATTCAGGATTTACAGTAGAAAAGCCTCTATTTGTAGGTGACAAAGGTGAAGTAAATTCAGAACTAAGCGGAAAAACATTTACAAAAACTGTAGTTGGAAGCTCAACACCAGAATATCCAGAAACTGAAATAACATTTGATAATTTTTCTGTAAGAAGCAATACTAGAAGAGTTGAGTTAACGCAAGAAGGCTTATTAATTTATAATTCAGAAGATAGTTTCTTTAAGATGACAGGTGCTGGAATAGAATTTAGAGGTGGAAGCGGTCTTGCAAGCTTTGGTACTAGTATTAATAGAGAATCATTTACAAATGATAGCCAGGTTGCTGGAACACTTGGTGCTCCATCACTACAGGCGTATAGTGCTGATCCAGAAGATATTGGAACAACTGCATCAGACGGTAATGTTGCTGATTATGCCAAAGGAAATCACAGACATAGAATAACAGCTGCAACAATTAATTCTGTATTAAGTGGTGAAACACTTACAAATATTTTTAACGGTACATTCGGATCAAGCGCTGCTTCGGATATTAGTGGTTCATTAGGTCCAAATAATAACCTAATAAGAAGCCTGACTGAGGCATCAATCACAGGATCTTTTACTGCACTATCAGCATCACTATCATCGAGAATAGCAGTTGAAGAAGCTGAAGCAGGTGATATATCAGGTGTCACCGCAGGATCAGGTTTAACAGGAGGAGGAAGCTCTGGTGATGTAACTGTAAATGTTGGTGCTGGAAGCGGTATAACTATAAATGCAGATGATGTAGCATTAGACACATCTAGCACAAGAAATGTAGATCACAGCTCTGTTTCAATTACAGCTGGTTCAGGATTAACAGGCGGCGGAACAATAGCATCTACAAGAACTATTAATATTGGAGCAGGAACAGGTATAACTGTAAATACAGATGACATTGCAACTAATGATTCTGAAATAGTTCATGATGATTTAAGTGGTTTTGTTGCTAATGAACATATAGATCACAGCTCTGTTTCAATTACAGCTGGTTCAGGTTTGACAGGCGGTGGAACAATAGCAGCAAATAGAACAATTAACATTGGTGCGGGAACTGGTATCGATGTTGCTGCTGATGCAATTTCAGTTGATGTTTCAGACTTTATGACAAATGGTCAAAATAATAGAATAGTTACTTCTACTGGAACAGATGCAATGAATGCAGAAACTAATTTATCATTTGACGGTTCAGAATTAGAAGTTATAGGTGACGTATCATCATCAGGGACCGGTTCATTTGAATTTTTATTACTTGCAGGAAATCCAGTTGTAGGTGCTAGTGTTGCTGGGAGTGATACAGAAATACAGTTTAACGACGGCGGAACATTCGGTGCATCATCAAATTTAACTTTTACAAATGCAACAAATAAATTAGAAACATCAACAGGTTCTTTTGATAGAATCGAATCAACAAAAATTTATCCAGGTTCAGTAACAACTAATCAATATATTTCTAGAGGAAACGGTATTGAAATACACGGTATAACAAATAGACCTGTACAAGTTCCTGATGCATCATTATTAGTTGGAACACTAAGTGATGGATCGTCAATAGGGACAGGAAATATATCTGCATCAGGAACAGGATCATTCTCAAATATAAACATAGCAGGAAATATTGATACTTCAGGAACAGTCGATGGAAGAGATTTACAAACTGATGGCACAAAATTAGACGGAATAGAATCTAATGCAACTGCTGACCAAAGTAATGCAGAAATTAGAGCTGCAGTTGAAGCGGCTACAGACTCAAATGTTTTTACAGATGCTGACCATACAAAACTAAACAACATAGAGGCAAGTGCTGATGTAACCGATACTGCAAATGTAACATCCGCAGGAGCATTGATGGACAGTGAACTAACATCTATCACTGATGTAAAAGCATTAGACCAATCAGTTATTAGTGGAGCTTCTCCTACATTCGGAACTGCTAATTTTACAGATGCATCAAACAAAAGGCTGATGACAGATGCTCAAGAAACTAAATTAGATTCTGTTGAATCTAATGCAACTGCAGACCAAAGTAATGCAGAAATTAGAGCTGCTGTTGAGGCTGCTTCTGACTCAAATGTCTTTACGGATGCCGACCATACAAAGCTAAACAATATAGAGGCTAGTGCTGATGTAACAGATACTGCAAATGTTACAAGTGCTGGTGCACTGATGGATTCTGAATTAACCTCTATTACTGATGTAAAAGCATTAGACCAATCAGTTGTCAGTGGAGCAACACCAACATTTACCACTACTAATTTTACAGATGCATCAAACAAAAGGCTGATGACAGATGCTCAAGAAACTAAGCTGGACTCAGTTGAAAGCAGTGCTGATGTAACAGACACAGCAAATGTAACAGCAGCTGGTGCATTAATGGATTCAGAAGTTGCAAATTTAGCACTAGTCAAAAAAATAACTGATGCTGATATAACAGGATCATTTACAGCAGCATCAGCTTCTTTTAGCACAAGAGTAACTAGTAATAAAACAAAATTAGACACAATTGAAACAAATGCTGATGTAACAGATACTTCAAATGTTACAAGTGCTGGCGCATTAATGGACTCTGAATTGACTTCTATTACTGATGTAAAAGCACTAGACCAATCGGTAATTAGCGGCGCATCACCAACATTTGGCACTGCTAATTTTACAGATGCATCAAACAAAAGATTAATGACAGATGCTCAAGAAACTAAATTAGATTCTGTTGAATCAAATGCAACTGCAGACCAAAGCAATGCAGAAATAAGAGCAGCTGTTGAAGCAGCATCAGATTCGAACGTTTTTACAGATGCTGATCACACAAAATTAAACAATATAGAAGCTAGTGCTGATGTAACCGATACTGCAAATGTAACTTCAGCTGGTGCGCTGATGGACTCAGAAGTTGCAAATTTAGCGCTAGTCAAGAAAATAACTGATGCTGATATAACAGGATCATTTACAGCAGCTAGCTCTTCATTTAGTACAAGAGTGGCTGCTAATAAAACAAAACTAGATACTATTGAGTCTGGTGCAACTGCTGACCAAACTAATGCTGAAATTAGAACTGCTGTTGAAGCTGCTAGTGATTCTAATGTCTTTACTGATGCTGACCACACAAAACTAAATGCCATAGAAGCGAGTGCCGATGTTACAGACACAGCAAATGTAACAGCAGCTGGTGCCCTAATGGATTCTGAATTGACTTCTATTGCCGATGTAAAAGCATTAGACCAATCAGTTATTAGTGGAGCTTCTCCTACATTCGGTACTGCTAATATGTCAGATGCTTCAAATAAAAGATTTATGACAGATGCTCAAGAAACAAAATTAGACTCAGTTGAAAGTAGTGCTGATGTAACCGATACTGCAAATGTAACAGCAGCTGGTGCTCTAATGGATTCTGAAGTTGATGCAGATATAAAAACTTTATCATTACCAGCAAGTACAACAATATCAGCTTTTGGTAGAACTCTAATTGACGATGCTGCTGCGAGTAATGCTAGGACTACTTTAGGACTAGGAAGTATATCAACATTGAGTAGCATTGATATTTCAGCAAATACAAATTTAGCAGCTAGTACAGGTATCACACTTACAGGTGATACACTAACTACAAATGATGGAGAAATAGTTCATGATGATTTAAGTGGCTTTGTAGCAAATGAACATATAGACCACACAAGCGTAACACTAACTGCTGGTGATGGTTTGACTGGTGGTGGGACAATAGCCTCAAATAGAACTTTTGCCGTTGGTGCTGGAACTGGTGTTACTGTAAATGCTAATGATATAGCAATCGGTCAGGCAGTTGGAACAGGAAACTCACCGACATTTGCTGGTGGTACATTAGGAAATATTAAAGTAGGTGTTACTGGTGATAATGAATTAGACACATCTTCAGGTAACCTTACAATAGATTCTGCTGGTGGTACAATCACACTAGATGATAATGTTATTATTTCCGGAAACTTAACTGTATCTGGCACAGAGACAATCATTGATTCCACAACATTAAATGTCGCAGACAGAATTATAGAACTAAATGCTGGTGCTAACGATGGCGGACTTTTTGTAAAAGAAACAAGTGGTGGCAACGCTACAGGTTCATTACTATACGATGTTAGTGAAAACCGATGGGTTGCTGGTACAGTAGGAAGTACTACAAATATAGTGGGAACTTCAACAACTGATACACTTACAAACAAAACAATTAATGCGAGCAACAATACTTTATCAAATATAGCAAACTCATCACTTTCAAATTCAAGTGTCAATTTCGGTGGAATCACTGTGGCATTAGGCGCTTCAGACACGACTCCTGCATTCGACCTAACAGATGCTAATAGCTTACCAATAATCGCTGGAACAACTGGTACACTAAGTGTTGCAAGAGGTGGTACAGGAGCTACAAGTTTAAATAATTTAATTACGCTATCATCACACACTACAGGAGATTATGTTGCATCTTTAGTTGCAGGAACTGGAATAGACTTAACAAATAATAGTGGAGAAGGTGCAACTCCAACAGTAACTTTAGATCTAACTGAAGTCATGGCAAATAATTCTACTGCAAATGCAGTTCTAACATCAGATGGTGATGGAACGCTAACAGCAGAAACAGGATTAACCTATAATGGGAGCACACTAGCAGCTACTGGAGATTTAACAACAACTGGAAACATAACATCACAAGGTGATATTACATTCGGAGATACAGACCAAATCTCTACTGCAACTTTTACATCTGGTATTTTAGGTGACGGATTTAGAATATTGGATCAAGGTGCAAACGGAACATTGATGGAAGTTGATAATGTTGTTGTAAGAAACACATTAAGGACACACATATTCCAAAAAGATACTGTAAAGGCAACAAACGGTATGCTTCTTGTAAGTGATAGTGGTGTAATTTCAGGATCAACAGGTACAACAGGTGCTGGAACGGTTACAGTAGAAGATGAAAAATCTGCAACATTTACATCTGGACAAGTTGCATTCTTTAAAGATGCTGGTGATGATGGAACAATAAACACAGTAAAATTTACATTTAACAGTAACGGAACAACGTCAGGCGTGCAAAGTGGCTTTACAAAATATGATGCTACAGCAAATGCAGGTTCACTTGCAGACTTAGAACCAGGTGGAACATTCGCAAGAATAAGTGGTGGAACTGTAATGATAGATGCCTCTTCTGCGAACAGCCCATTTATTGATATAAATTATGAGAGTGGTTCTACAACTGCAAGGTTCGGTAATTTAGCAGGAATAACATCACCACGTTTTGGTGCACTAGGTTCTAACTTTGGTTTCTGGGCATCTGGTAGCGCTTTCTTAGAAGGTACAATAAATGCGCTTTCTGGAAATATTGGTGGCTGGGGAATCGGATCAACTGCAATAAGCAGTTCAGGTGGAAATGTAACAATTGATGCAGCTGCAAAAAGAATTACAATAAACGATGACTCTAATGACAGAATTTATTTAGGTGAAATAGACGGAGGCTCAGCATACGGAATTAAGATATTTCAATCAGGCGGTGGAACCAGTCCTTCAGACTCTGACATATTAGTTGAGTTAGGAGAAAATGAAAATAAAATTGTTGGATGGGAATTAGTTCCTGGCAGATTTCAATTTAATGATGCTGCAGGATCAATAGCATTAGATGCGACAAATAAACAATTAGCAATTTATACAGGTTCAATAGACACAGCAAAGCCGAAAGTAATCGTTGGTAATCTACCCACCACCGGTGATGCGAAGTACGGATTCGCAGTGTTTAGTGGCTCCAGTGACGCAGATATAAGCGATTCGTCGACGACTGCGGTATTAATAACTAAAGATGAGGCAAAACTTGCTGGTTGGGATTTAGTTCCTGGAAGACTAAAAAGTGGAACAGTAGCCGATATAAACGGCAATCAAGCTTCAATAGCTTTAGGAACTGGTGCTACATCGGCAACTGGAACACCAACAGACGGACTATTTTTTGTAAGTGCTTCTACATCACCTGTATTTTATGTAGGTTCAACATTCTCTTATGTTGATGATGTATTAACTGCTGGTGGTTGGAAGATAGGTAAGGGACAAATATCATCTTCTAACGGACAAGCTATATTAAGTGGAAGTGGTGTATTATCACTAGGATCTGGAACACACAATTATGCACAAGCAAATAGAACTTATATTGACGGACCTGGAAATAGGATGTCAATCGGACAAAATTTTACGTACACTTCTAATGTTCTAACAGCTGGCGGCTGGACAATAGGTAACGGGCAAATTAATGATACCAATTCTAGAGTAATAATAAACGCAACATCTGCTTACATATCAATTGGAACTGGCACAAACGCTTATAATTCTGCAAATAGAATTTATCTTGATGGACCCAATGCTAAAATTTCAATCGGTACAGGGTTTAGATATATTAGCGATGCTTTAACAATCGACGGTAATGCAACAATTGCAGGTTGGGCAATAGGTTCGGGAGCTATTTCTAAAAATGATGTTAAGTTAGATTCTACAACAAATGCAGAAGGACTGTATGTTAAGAAAACAAGCTTTAGTAGTACAACAGCAGGTGGTTTCTTAGGATTAGATAGCGGTACTGCTAAATTTAATGTTGGTGATGCCTCTAAGTTTATAAAATTTGACGGAAGTGATTTAACAGTAGATGCTGGTAATTTTTCACTAGACTCAAGCGGTAATATGACAGCAACCAGTGCAACACTAACTGGTACTGTTACAGCAACTGCTGGAGAAATAGGTGGATTCGGTATATCGGCATCAACAATCAGCAGCTCAAACAATTCTCTAATATTCAGAGACAACGGGCAAATTACAGGATCCGCTGCATTATTTAACGGAAATATTGATGTAACTGGAACAGGAACTATTGCTGCATTCACACTTGGTGCATCATCAATAAGCTCGAGCGGATTATTACTAAAATCAAGTGGTGAAATAACAGGTTCAAAAGTAGACTTAACTGGCGGTGTAATTGGTGGATTTACATTAGACTCAACATCAATTAGCTCCAGCGGATTGCTACTAAAATCAGACGGAAGAATAACAGGTTCTAATGTAAAGTTTGACGGTGGTGAAATAGGAAACTTTTTCTTATCAGACTATTTAACTAGTAATTCAAGTAAGACAACATACAATAGCTCTACTTCAGGTGTATTTATAGGCTCTACGGGAATCGGTCTTGGCACAGGAAACTTTCATGTAGCTGCAGATGGAACACTTACAGCGACAAGCGCCGATATAACTGGTGATATAGTTGCCAATACAATTATAGCTACGACAGAAGGACAGATCGGGCAATATTCACTATCTAATACTGCACTGACATTTGAGTCTTCTTCAGGTGTCATTGACACTCGTCCGCCGTACGGCAGCTCTCCATTTATTGACACATTAGTCGTATCAACACAGTCGCTTAGCGCAACAAACGGAAATATTAAACTAGATTTTAAAAATCTTGATTTTACAAACTCTCACGCTTCAAATATTCCACCAACAGCATCTAAACAAGAATTTAGTCACATTCAGGTTGCAGTTGGCGGCAACTCTAAAATGACAACAAGGTGGAGACAAACACCACAATTTCACGGAGATAGCGGTCAATATGCACAAGTGAACGGAAATCTAGATTCAACAGGTACAGTTTGGGAATGGGCATTAAAAAATATCGGCCCTGATGATGTAACTGAAAAACTTGAGATTTCAGCAATATCAAGCTCACAAGGCGTAGGCGCTGCGCTCAGATTCAGATCAGGTTCTAGTTTAGATAAAGTTGTGCAAATGGGAACAAATATAGGGACAGTAGGTACTACACCAATTAAAGGAATATCAATCTTAGCTAATGATAGTAGCTCGTATAATGATGGTGGATATGCAACTGGAATGCTATTAAGTGGATCAATGCAAGGTTCTAAATTTATACATGCAGAAATATACGTGCCGACATCAAGTGTACAAACATTTTACGGTAACGGACTAATTGCAATGGGTGGCGCAGCATCAGAGATAAAAGTTCAACCTGTATTCAGAGGTGACAATCAAATTCTTACAACCAATGCAAAAGGTTACTTGCAAGAAGACCTAGTTCAAGCCTATGTAAGACTTACAGGCTCGTTTGATGCTGACATGTATAATTTTAACTCGGTACTATCTGATTATAATCCCGCAGGTCCGGACACTGGTAGCTTTCAAGAGTTTCAATTCTATCGTGCGAAGTCTTTTACTGGTAAGCACACTAGAAAAATGGTTGGGTATCATTATCAGTCTCATGCAGGAACAAATCCAATAGAAGCTAGTGCTGAATTAATACAAAACGCTGCTTCAACAACTAAATACGGATTATATTCAGAGCTAAACGGATCATCAACAAACAGCTATAATATCTATTTAGCAAATAATACCGGTGGCAGCTCAAACCATTATTCAATTTACAGTACAAATGGCGCAGCTGAAATGTATCATCTAGGCCCAATTACAGCAAATTCTTTTAGATTTATAGATGGCGGTGCACAGACAGGTATATCACAATCATCTTCTAATATGAAGGTTGGAGACATATACAACAATGATACTGTTGTAGATATTGTAGCTTTCGGATCTACTGTTGCTCAGTTCGGTGATGGTGAAGTTACTGTAACAGGAGGTATTGTTGCTAACACAATAAATACTGGTCAAGGTGCTAATGAGCTCTATGACATGGATCAAAATGTCAAAACAACATCTGCACCTACATTTGCTGACCTTACAATATCAGATGATTTACTTGTTAATGATTTTGCCAGAATAGACGCTCTAAGAGTTGGTAACGAATCAACAGATCCTGGTGATGGAAATCTATATGTTGAAGATTACATATATGCGCCAGGTTTAGGAACTGGATTAGACAATTCAGTAGTAATATTAGATTCAGATAATAGACTAAAAACAGATGAAATAGACTCTCGTGTTTGGGGAACTACTTTATTAGATGGTACAAACGGAAGTAATAATGAGATAGCAATATTCACAGACTCAAATTCTGTAGAGGGCGTCACTAACTTAACATATGATAATCAAACGCTTAGTGTTGGGGTTAACGACTCCTTGCCAAGACTTTATCTTAATTCAACTAGCACTGGTGATAATTGGACTGCTCAAGGTGCACATATATCAATAGGAGAATCAGCGGGTGGTGCTGCTTCTTTAGATTTGACATATACTGGAGACGGTTACGGTAGAATAGGTATGGGTACTGTTAGTAATGGCATTCCACAATACGGTGAGATAAAGTTTTATTATGCTGCTGATAGAATAGAAATACCAAGTGCTGATGTTGAAATACATAATGCTCTTTCTATAGGACACACAGGAACACCAGCAGGTACATTAGATGTTCGTAGTTCGTCTGGTTATATGGGTATTTTTAGAAATACTTCCACAACCGATGGTGATAATTCATACATACTAAATTTATGGCACTCACAAGAAGATTCAACTTCTGATTTTGATACAAGCGAACATTGGATTCAATTTTCAGATAATAGTGGAACATTTTTAGGAGAAATTATAGATGAAGTAACATACTCCACATTTACAGGGGGTCACGTATCACAAATTATAAGTGGCTCAGCTACAGACAATGAAAATGAGATGAAAGCTTGGAAGCCAGGTATGATTCTAAAAGCAACAGGAAACTTAAATGTAACTGGAAGTACTATAGGATTAGCTTGGCCAGAAGTTACTGTTACAACAGCTGAAAAAGATAAAGCTGTAATGGGCGTCTATAATGATATAAAGCCGGGTAGTGGTTCAAATTGGGTAGGCGTGTATAATAACAAAAATGCAGTAAGCAGTTCTACAGGAGACTGGGGTATAGGGCATAATATGCATGGTTTAGATCCTGTAAAACCAGCATTGGACTATAATGCGGTTGGTGAAGGAAAGATTTTGGTAACAGATACTAATGGTAATATAGAAACAGGTGATTACATATGTTCATCGGCTAGAACTGGTCACGGTGAAAAACAGGATGATGATTTACTACATAACTATACAGTAGCAAAAGCTACACAGCCTTATAACTTTGCATCTGCTAGTAATGACGCAGACTTAGGCTATAAATCAGTATTAATTGCTTGTACTTATCATTGTGGATAAAAATTTTAAAAAGGAGAAAATCAAATGAAAACAACTTTTGATGAAATAATAAGCGTAGTCCTTCATCACGAGGGTGGTTATGTAAATGACCCTAAAGACCCAGGTGGTGAGACTAATTACGGAATATCTAAAAGAGCATATCCAGATGTAGACATTAAAAACCTCACAGAAGACGGTGCGAAGGATATTTATAAACGAGACTATTGGGATAAAAATAAATGTGAAGATCTTTCCGAAGATCTCCGCCATATCTATTTTGATATGTGTGTAAATATGGGAGCTGGTCGTGCTACAAAAATTGTACAAGAAACAGCTAATGCTAAAGGAGCAGATCTAAAGGTCGATGGTTTCATCGGACCCAATACAATTTCAGCCCTTGCCGGCGTAGAACTAAATAGAGTCCGTGCATATAGGGTAAAATATTACGCTAACTTAGTAGAAAGAAAACCTGACTTAGGTAAATTTTACTATGGTTGGTTTAAAAGAAGCTTAGAAGTCTAAGGAGAAAACAATGGCACTAAAAGATTCAAACACACCGGGTGTATCAAATGAGAGCCCAATATCAGGAAGGCATGCACAATCACCGCTAGGTGATCTCGTAAAGCCAGATGTTTTTGCAGGTGAAGGAACACAAGGATTACAAAATGATCCTAGAATACCTGAAACAGGCAAAGTTGATATATTTGGAAGAGAAGGAATAGGTGGTATAGGTAATTTTTCTGATATACCAGATAGACAATTTGTTCCAGGATACAAAGGCACTTCAGGTAGACACGAAGGTGGCTCATCAACTTACGGAACATTTAATACAGCACAATTAAGTGAAAATGATCCTTTTGGAAATATTTAAAAAAAGCCTTTACTTTTACACAAAAAAGGCTTAGATTCTAATATAATATGAAGAGACTGTCTAAACAAATAGCATATCAAGCAGCATACGGAGACGAGTGTTTCGTCCTAGATAAAGAGGCAGTAAAAGAGTATATAGCAGATAGAGAAAAGATAACTGAAGCTGCAAAAGTACAAGGTGTTTATTCTGATGAAGGGTTGTATGATTTCTTTGCTAGTTTTAAAGACTTTGAAAAAGTATCTGATATAAAAGCTGCGCAAGTTTTAGGATGGCCTGTTATAGAATATATGTTAGATAAAAAAGCTAGCGACCCTTTTTATGAATTAAGTTTTATGGAAGATGATGGACATCTTATGAAAGGGAGAGCAAGCGCAGTTTCTTACGGCGGCGCAGTGCTTACAGGCGAAAAATCGATGAAAGCTGCTGATAAAAAGTATATGAAAGAAATGGACCAAATAATAGCAGACCTAGGTTGGGATATTTTAAAGTATATGGGTGTAGGCCCTAATAGAAAGAGTCAAGTTGTAATTATTCCGTCAAAAGATATGGGTGAAATGCCTGCAAAAGTTAATGAAGACATTGTAATAGAAGTAAGATATAATGAAGCAAAAAAGTCTGATTATACATTCGGTCCTGATTGGATTCCGACTAGTTTAGCACAAAGAAAAAAGATGAAGAGAATTCACGGTAAGTCTTCTAGATATATGCGTGAACAAGAAAACAATATTAAAAAATTAGTTGCCATATACCCAGGAAGATTTCAACCTTTTGGTCCACACCACAAAGCTTCTTATGAATTTTTAAAGTCTAGGTTTGATGAAGTCTATATAGTAACAAGTGGAAAGTCTGGAGGTGCAAGACACCCAATGAATTTTGCTGAAAAGAAAAGACATATGATGAGAATGGGAGTGCCTGGTAAGGCTATAAAATTAGAAAACCAGCCTTACATTCCAAAAAATTTATTATCAAAATTTGATGAAAATACAACAGCAGCAGTTTTTGCAGTAGGCGCAAAAGATGAAGGAAGGCTAACTTCCGGAAAATATTTTCTACCATACAGGCAAAACTATAACAGACTTAAAGGATTTAAAGATCAAGGATACACTTTAGAAATACCGCATACAAGTATTAAAGTTGGTGGTATGGAAATAAGCGGAACTACTATGAGAAAATTACTAGGTTCTGAAAAGTTTGACATAAAAGCAAAAAAGAAATTTTTTCAAAAGATGTTCGGATATTTTGATCCTAAAGTGTTTGATAAGTTTACAACATCATTTAAAGAAGAAATTAAATTAGATGTAAGTGTAGGCGACACTATTTTAGTTGGAAGATTTAAAAATAAAAAAATGAAAGTTAAAAGTATTGGCAAAGACAAACACGGAATGCCTACAATTAACGGAAGAAAAATAGTTACATTTAGAAAATTAAAAGAACAAAAGGAGTTATTGCTTATGGGAGGAGCCTATGGACACATGGCACACCCGTTTGATGATTATGGATTGACCTTTGGGGAACTAAAGGACATAATAGACTTAGGGTTACAGGGTAAACTAGATAAAGAAGAAGCCGTTACAGAAAAATTAGACGGACAAAATATAATGATTTCAGTTATAAACGGCAAAGCAGTAGCTGCTAGAAATAAAGGCGACTTAAAGCGTGGCGGTATGAATTTAGCAGGTGTCAAAGCTAAATTTAAAAACCATATACCTAGTGTTAGAGATGCATTTGTATTTTCAATGAGAGATATTGCAAATTCAATAGAAAAGATTTCTAAAAAAGACCAAATGGCATTGTTTAATAACGGTAAAAATTGGGCAAATATTGAAATTATCTATCCTGAAAATAAAAATGTTGTTGATTATGATGGTCCTGCAACAATAGTCTTTCACGGTATACTACAATATAATGAAGCTTGGATACCTTCTGGCGAAGTAAAGTCAGGTGGCGCAAGACTTGCTGCTGTAATTAATAAGACAAATGCTGCAATAAAAGCTAAGTTTGCATTTAAAGGGCCTAATATTGTAAAATTACACAAACCAAAAAATTACGGAAGGCTTAGAGCAAAATATATTGGGTCTTTGGGCAAGTTGCAGAATATATATAGATTAAAGGATAGCGATTCGCTATCGTTATATCATCAACACTTTTGGTTAGAATACATATTAAACGGCGCAAACGCAACAGACTTTCCCAACATACAGGACAATATTTTATATCCTTTAATGAAACGTTGGGCATTCTCTGATAAGAGTTTTACTATGAATCAAATTAATAAACTAAAAGATGATCATCCGAAATTTGTTGAATGGGTAAGATCAACAGAAAAATTAGATCACCAGGCGATGCTAAAGAAAAATATGATACCTTTTGAACAAATATTCTTCGGTGTAGGCGCTGAAATATTAGCAAATGCCAGTAACTTTCTAAGTGCAAATCCAGACAAAACAATACAAAAATTAAGAAGCGAATTAGACTCTGCTAGTAGCTCACTTTTAGCAAAGAAAGATTTTTCAAATATTGGAAAGTTAAAAGCGCAATTAAAAAAATTAAAAAGTATGCCAAACTTATCAAAAGTAGCACCATCAGAAGGACTAGTGTTTAAATACAACGGAAAAGTATTTAAGTTCACAGGGTTCTTTGCACCAATTAATCAAATTTTAGGTTTAGAAAAATTCTCGAGGTAGGTTATGAATAGTGAAGATAGATATTTAAAAGATTTATTAAACGGTAGAACACCTGAAAAACGTGTAATGGTGGGTTATGAAAGCAAAAAAGAAAAATCAGGTGATAAAGTAAGCAGGCTTTCAGAAATAATGGCTGATGCTAGAATGCCGTGGTTTTGTCCTAAATGTAAAAAGATTATGAAAAAGCAAGCAGACAATAAAATGTGGATGTATTTTGGACACTGTTTAGAATGTCAAGTTGAAGAAGAACATAATATGAGAATGAACGGAACGTTTGAAGAGTTTGCTGAAAAGAAAATTGTAACAAGTAAAGTTGATATGATTAAAGATCAAATAGTACAAATAAATGAATGGAAAGCAAATACATCATTTGATAATGTAGAACCAGTGAATGTAGATACAGGATTTGTACATATTGAAAAAAATGAATTAACACCTTCAATGATTAAAGATGCAGAAGATGCAGTTGTTTTATTGGAACAAAAATTAAGTGAATTTGAAAGTAGACTTAAAGAAATAGAAGATGCAGAAAGACTTAACCAATAAACAAATAAAAGAATATTTTAGAGAAGAGTACGTAAAGTGTGCTCTAGATCCAATATACTTTATGCGTGAGTATTGTTTTATACAGCATCCTGTAAAGGGTAAGATTAAATTTGATTTATACCCATTTCAAGAAAAAACATTAAAAGATTTAAAAGACAATGATTATAATGTCATATTAAAAGCAAGACAGCTAGGCATATCAACACTAACTGCAGGTTATTCTTTATGGTTGATGAACTTTCATAATGATAAAAATATATTGGTAATTGCAACAAAGCAAGAGGTTGCTAAAAACTTAGTAACTAAAGTTAGAGTAATGCATAAACTTGCACCCGACTGGTTAAAACAAGGCTGTGTTGAGGATAATAAATTATCTTTAAGATATAGGAACGGATCACAAATAAAAGCAATATCATCTACAGCAGATGCAGGTCGTTCTGAAGCGTTGTCTTTATTGGTTATGGATGAAGCTGCATTTATTGCGAATATAGATGAAATATGGGGTGCATCTCAACAGACTCTTGCTACTGGTGGTAAATGTATTGCACTTTCTACACCAAATGGAATGGGAAACTGGTTCCATCAAACATGGACAGGTGCAGAAGAAGGGACAAATAATTTTAATTTTATAAAATTACATTGGACAGTGCACCCTGAAAGAGACCAAAAATGGAGAGATGATCAAAATTCTTTATTAGGTCCGGATATGGCCGCGCAAGAATGCGACTGTGATTTCATAAGCTCAGGACAATCAGTTATACCTGCAAAAATTATTAAAGAATATCAAGATACTTTTATCTGTGAACCGATAGAAAAAAGATATAATGATGGAATGTGGATATGGAAACATCCAGAACCAAATAAACGATATTTAATAGGTGCTGATGTAGCACGTGGCGACGGAGGAGACTACTCAGCATTTCATATCTTAGATGTAGAAAGTTTAGAACAAGTCGCAGAATTTAAAGCAAAAGTAGACACAACGCGATACGCAGGAATATTAGCAGCAATAGCTACAGAATATAATGATGCTGTTTTAGTTGTAGAGAACAACAATATAGGCTGGGCAGTTTTACAAGTATTATTAGATAGAGAATATAGAAATCTTTTCTGGATGAAAAGAGACTTAAAGTATGTTGACACAAAAACACAATATACAAACAAATACAGAAGAGAGGATAGAAATCAAATACCTGGATTTTCAACAACTATGAAAACTAGACCTCTTATTATAGAAAAATTATCACAATTTATTAGAGAGAAGCAAGTAAAAATAAATTCAATTAGACTGATCGATGAATTATATGTTTTTATATTTAATAATGGGAAAGCTGAAGCTTTTAAGGGCTATAACGATGACTTGGTCATGAGTATGGCAATATGTCTCTGGGTTAGAGACACTAGTTTACGTCTTCATGATGAAAACATGAAGATAACAAAAGAAACAATGAACAAAATGGGAGCAAGCTCTGGTGTTTTTACTGCTGAGGCAGAAGACGACTACGGCTGGAAACAAAATGTGGCCGGCAAAAAAGAATCACTAACTTGGTTAATATAGAATGGCAAAACAAGATACATTTTTTGATAGAATACAACGCTTATTTTCAACAGGCGTTATTGTTCGTAATGTTGGAGGTAAAAAACTAAAAGTAGTTGATACTGATGACATACAGCAAGGCTCCAGAACGCTTATGGATAGATACCAAAGGTTATACTCTGGCCAAAGGGGCATAGGATCAATGCATGGTTACAGTGGAGAATTGGCAAAAGCAAAACGTATATCTCTTTTTAGAGACTATGAGGCAATGGATGATGATCCAATTATATCTTCTGCGTTAGATGTTTATGCTGATGAATCAACAATGAAATCAGAGTATGGCAATGTTTTAGAAATAAAAGCAAATAACCCACAAATACATGAAATACTACATAATCTATTTTATGACATATTAAATATAGAATTTAATCTATGGCCGTGGATTAGAAATATGTGTAAGTATGGTGACTTCTTTTTAAATTTAGATATTAAAGAAGGTTATGGTATTATAAATGTATCGCCGCTATCTACTTACGATGTATCTCGTATAGAAGACTTTGATCCTGAAAATCCTTTTGATGTAAAATTTGTATTAGATGCAACAGATCCTAGAAATCAACCACAAAACGCATCAAATCAAGAATTACAAAATTTCCAAGTAGCACACTTTAGGTTGCTATCAGACTCTAATTACATACCTTATGGAAAGTCTATGATTGAAGGTGGTCGCAGAGTTTGGAAACAATTAAGTCTAATGGAAGATGCTATGCTAATTCATAGAATTATGAGGGCACCAGAAAAAAGAGTATTTAAAATTGATATTGGAAATTTACCTCCAAATGAAGTTGATACTTACATGAAGCGCATTATTGATAAAATGAAAAAAGCTCCTGTGATAAATGAAGATACTGGAGACTATAATTTAAAATATAACATGCAAAATTTAACAGAAGACTTTTACTTGCCGGTTCGTGGTGGAGATAGTGGTACACAAATAGAATCACTACCAGGTTTAACATATGAAGCAGTAGAGGATATAGAATATCTTAAAAATAAAATGCTATCAGCACTAAAGATACCAAAAGCATTCTTAGGTTTTGAAGAAAATGTCGGATCTAAAGCGACACTAGCAGCAGAAGATGTAAGATTTGCAAGAACAATTGAAAGAATACAGAGAATAGTTTTAAGTGAATTAACAAAAGTAGCAGTTGTTCATTTATATTCACAAGGCTATACTGACTCTGCACTAGTTGATTTTGATTTAGAGTTGACAAACCCATCAACAATATACGAACAAGAAAGATTAGATTTATGGGAAAGAAAAAATAATATCGCAGAAGCAATGAAGAGAGAAGGTTTAATATCACAACAGTGGATTTATGATAATATCTTAAATTTTAGTAATAAAGATATACAAAAAGTAAAAAATCAAGTTGTTGATGATAAAAAACAAGCATACAGGCTTCAAACTATAGAAAATGAAGGTGTAGACCCTGCAAAAGAAGCAGAAGAAGGACAAATGAAAAATAGTGAACCGAATAACTCTGAAGAAGATAAAGGTATGGAAGACGAAGATTCAAAAAGAGATACAGAGGATAGAGACACATACGGTGTTAGAGATGCACTTGGAAAGCACGATTATTTACACTCTTCACAAAGAGATGACAATCCTACAACACATAAATTTAGAAAAAGTCCGCTAGCACTGGCTCATTTTGATGCAATGAAGAGTAGTTTTGCCAAAAAAGAAACAGAATTATTAAAAGAAGTATCTGAGATTGACGAAGAACTTAACGGAACTAAGAAGAAAATTTAGTTTTCTTATATTTATTAATGAATTCATAAGAGACTTAGCTAAGGGCATATATGAAACACTCAAAATTCAAAAATGGCGGCTTGTTATTCGAGTTGTTAACACGACAAATAACATCAGATGCGTTAAACGGATCAACATCCTCACCATCTACAAAAATTGTAAAACAATACTTTAAGAAAGATACGGAGCTATTTAAAGAAGCTAAGATTTTTAATGTTTTACAGCAAACAAAAATTAAAAATTCTGAACATGCAAAGCATCTCATAGAGACAACGATTAAGTCATATAATAAGACAATAAATCAAGCAAAGTTAAGAAAAGAAAAATATAAACTTATCAAAACAATTAAAGAAAGTTTTGATATGGATTCATTTTTTAAAGTCAGAATACCAAACTATAAGATATTGGCATCTATATACAATGTCCTTACAGAAGACTATTCAGATCCAAAAAAATCTTCAAAAAGTTATTATACAATAATAGAAAATATCTCTTCTGTTAAAAAAGAAAAAGAAGATCAAACACTTTTGGAGTTAAAAAAGCAAAATAAAGATTTAAGGCTGTTAGCTTATCAAATACTAGTTGAAAAATTTAATAAGAAGTATAATACTTTATCTGGTCAACAGAAAAAAGTTCTTAGAGAATATATCAACAGTGTATCTAGCACTAGCACACTAAAAACATTTTTAGAGTCACAATTTAAAAACGTCTTATTTGAACTAAAGAAGTACTATGGTTCAATTGATAACAAAGTTGTTAAGATAAAAATTAAAGAGTGTGTTAAGCTTGTTAACGAAACAAAAATTGCAAAACCAAAAACATCACATGTACTAAAGCTGATGAGATTTTATCAACTAGTTTCAGAGATAAAAAATGTCGTTAAAAAATAAGAAATTAGTAGAATTCTTAAAAGCACTCATTAGGAAAGAGTTAAAAGAAATGAGCGCTACTGGCGGTATAGACGGAGGCGAAGGTCCACCAAAAACTCCTTATGCGTTTAGAGATCCTAAAGATGATGAAAAAGATGAAGATGAACTAAAGTTATCAAAAGGTATGAGTGTTGTAAAAGAAAATTATTGGCATTTTAGAAATGATGAGTCTATGTCAACAAAACAAAAACTAGCTAAGTCTATGACTGAAATTCGTAATAGGATGACCGAAATAGAAAAACTAGTAAAGTATAATGTAAAACTTAAAAACGAAATGAGATTCGAATCAGCTAGTTATATGAAAAGAACAAAGATAGCACTCAGTAAAATTTCAGAAAAGCTTGTAAGACTTTCTCATAAAGTAAAGGACTTAGTATAATGGACAAATCTTTATTAGTTGATGTTATCCCATTTGAAGTAACACCAGACAAAGTAAACGAAGCTATTAGCACAAATGGTGGAAAACTTATTGTTAAAGGTGTACTGCAAAGAGCAGAAGCAAGAAATCAGAATGGACGAGTTTATCCAAAAGAAGTGTTAATGCGTGAAGCAAACAAATACACAGACAATTTTATAAAAGAAAGAAGAGCAATGGGAGAACTAGATCATCCTGATAGCTCTGTTATAAATTTACAAAACGTTTCACATAATGTATTAGAGATGCATTGGAACGGCAATGATTTAGTAGGTACAGTCGAAGTATTGTCAACACCTGCTGGAAATATTTTAAGAGAATTATTTAAAGGCGGGATTAAACTAGGCATAAGCTCTAGAGGTTTAGGCTCTATAAAACAAGAATCTGTTGGAGATGAAGTTCAAGATGATTTTGAACTAATAGGCTTTGATTTTGTTTCTAATCCTTCAACACACGGTGCCTTCTTAAGGCCAGTCAATGAATCAGTTGATAATAGCATTAAGAGTGATAAGTGGAAAGGTGTTGAAAAAGCAGTATTTAACATCCTATCAGGAGAATAACAGTGAAGATGAAAGATATATTAGAAGAAGCTATTGGTGGAGTTGTAACAGTAAAGCCACTAAATAATATTTTTGGTGAAGAAAAATCCACAGATTTATTAAAAATAGCAAAAGAATTAGTTGCCAAAGAAGGTGACAAAAAACTAATGACAAAAGAAGCATTGGTACAAACAGTAAATGAGTTTGGTACTTATGGCCCTTCAATATACAAAAAGCATAATTTAGCAGATGTAGCAAAGACTTTTGTTGAAATCGCAGAATCTGCTCAAAAACATGTTGTTGATGAAACACAAGACTGGTTTGATGGAGTCACTGTAAAAAGAAATATGAATGAACTAAAGAAGCAAGCTACCCAATTTAATAAAATAGCATCAGAAGCACAAGCTCTTCAAGATAGAATGGCTGCTTTATATGAAGATATGGGTGGCATACTTAATAGATACTTTGATATAAAAGAACTAAATGAAGAAGAATAAGAGGTAAACATGTCAATAAAAGTTAAGGTTATAAATAACAAATACGAATTTGCATTAAGAAAATTTAAGAAAAAAGTAAAAGAAGCAGGCATACTGCATGAGTTGCAACAGCGACAATTTTATGTAAAACCCTCAGCTATAAAAAGAGATAGAAGAGCAAAAGGTAGATTAAGGGCTCAAATAAGATCAAAAAAAGCTGAACTTTAAATATATTATACCATACTTATATAAAAATAAAATGCACCTACATTTGTTAGGTGTTCCTAAATAATCAATTCTGATTATAGTTCATAATAACTATATAATCTCTTTAAGGGAGAATCCAAATGGATAAACTATTAAAAGAAGCAATTGCTGACGCTAAAGCCGTGCGCGAAACCGCATTAGCAAATGCTAAGATAGCCCTCGAAGAGGCCTTTACCCCACATCTGAAATCAATGCTTTCTAAGAAGCTACAAGCTGAAATGGAAGGCGAAGATGAGGAAAAAGCCGATGAAGGTTATCATGGCGAAGATGAAGAAGAAATTGAGGAAAACGACGTTTCTTCTGATATTGGAGCTAGTGATAATAAAGAACCTGGTAAAGCAGGTGATACTTCTGGTGTTGGACAAGGTCCTGAATCTGAAGGAGCTGATGAAGAAGGCGGAAATGAAGATGAAAATCTAGAAAAATCTGCTGATCAACCTTTAGGTGAAGACTATGGCATGGAAGACGAAGACGAAGAAGTCGAAGAAGGTGAACACATGGAAGACGAAGATGAAGATCCAGTCGACGAAGGTGAACACATGGACGATGAAGACGACGATGTCGAAGAAGTGCTACGTCAATTAGAAGCTGAAATGAATGATGAAGACGAAGAAGTCGAAGAAGGCGCTCACATGGACGACGAAGACGAAGACATGAAAGAGGCTGACAAAGATGACGAAGTTGAAGAAAACAAGATGGAAGACGAAGACGAAGAACTCGATCTTGACGAAATCATTAAAGCTCTAACAGAAGAAGAAGAAGACATGGAAGATGAAGACGAAGAAGTTGAAGAAAATAAGACGGAAGACGAAGATAGCGAACTCGAAGAGTACAAGCAAACTGTACAGTATCTAAGAGATAAGCTTTCTGAAGTTAACCTACTTAATGCTAAACTTCTTTACACTAACAAGCTATTCAGAAGCAGAAACGTATCTGAAGCTCAAAAGATGAAAGTAATTGAACAGTTTGACAGAGCAGCTAATGTTCGCGAAGTTAAACTTGTTTTTACTACATTTGCTGAGTCTATTTCACGTAAATCTGTTAATGAATCTGCTAAACGTGTTAGTCAAGCATCTAAGCCAACAGCTTCTACTCAACCAAAGAAGAAACCAATCATCGGTGAGAATACGGACTTTAAAAGCCGTATGAAGAAACTCGCTAACATTATATAACGGAGAAATATCGTGTCTTATAACGATCAATTAAAAGACGTAATGGGTGGATATAATCCTCATAATGAGCTTCTGTCTTCCTCTCGTAAACTGGTTTCTAAGTGGGAACCAACAGGCCTTTTAGAAGGAATGAAAAATGAGAGTGAAACTTCCGGTATGGCTGTACTCTTGGAAAACCAAGCAAAACAGTTAATCGATGAAGCTTCTAATGTAGGAACCTCAGCAAATCAAGAACAGTGGAGCGGTGTTGCTCTACCTCTAGTTCGTAGAATTTTTGCTGAACTATCCGCGCAGGAATTCGTTTCTGTGCAACCTATGAACCTACCGTCTGGTCTAATTTTCTATTTAGACTTCAAATATGGTTCAACACAACAGAGTGGTGCTATACAAACCAAAGGTGCAGACATCTATGGTGATACATCTAGCTCTGGTGACCCAGCAGGTGGCCTTTATGGTGCCGGCAAATGGGGTTACTCAATCAATGACGCTAGTGCTACTGTCGGATATACATCCACAACAGCTTCTATGGCAGATGTAAGATTTGATCCAAATCTTTCTGCTTCAGCTGCTGCTGAGGGATTAAACAAGATAGAAATCTCTGGCTCACAGTTAACTAATCCAGATTTAGAAGGTGTTAAAGCTTTCGCAATCACTGGATCAGGTACACATGCATTAACAGCATTTTATCCTGCTTTTACATCTTATGATGCAAGCACTGATAAAATTCATCTTATTGTTGATGCAGCTGTTGCACTTAGTGCATCAGGTGGTGATATACACATTGCATATCACAAACAACCAACCGACATCACACGTGGCGACTTCGAAGCTGCATCTGCTGCTGAAGGATCTAATCCTGAAGAATCAAATGCTGGCATACCAGAAGTTGACATACAGATGCGTTCAATTGCTATTACTGCTAAAACACGTAAGTTAAAAGCTGTTTGGACTCCTGAGTTAGCTCAAGATCTTAACGCTTATCACGCTGTTGACGCTGAAGCTGAATTGACATCTATGTTGTCTGAGTACGTGACAATGGAAGTTGATCTTGAGATTATTGACATGTTAAAAGTTAATGCTTCTGCAAAGACTGAATACTGGTCAGCTCAAGTTGGTATGGATTGGAATGGTTCCGCTTTTGAAGCAACTGCTGCTAATGCAAGTGCTTATACAAAAGGCGAATGGTTCCAAACTCTTGGTAACAAGATACAGTCAGTATCTAATGCAATCCACAAGAAGACACTTCGTGGTGGCGCAAACTTCATTGTCGTAAGCCCTGAAGTTGCTACAATCCTCGAATCAATTCCTGGATTTGCTACAGATGCAGATGGTGATCCTTCTAAAACCTACGCAATGGGTGTTCAGAAGATTGGTGCTCTTAATAATCGTTTTAACGTTTATAAGAACCCATATCTACAGGACGATCAAATCCTTGCTGGATTTAGAGGCGCTCAGTTCCTAGAAACAGGTGCTGTGTATGCTCCATACGTTCCGTTGATCTTAACACCGGTTGTTTATGATCCAACAAACTTCACACCTCGTAGAGGCGTGATGACAAGATACGCTAAGAAGATGGTTAGACCAGAATTCTACGGACTTGTTAACGTTGCTAAATCTGATCTTGTGTAAACTAGATTAATTTAGAACATCATATAAAAGGGCTCCTAATTTTTTTGGGAGCCCTTTTTTTATTTCCTCCAATATTGTTCAAATCTTGATATTTATAAATGAAACGTTTCTAACTGGAGAATGTAATGTCAGTAACAATTTGGGAAGGTAGTAGCACTTTCAGTGCAGGCCAAACTCCTTACGGTTTTTATGACACAGATAGCGAATTTACATCTTCTGCTGATAATTTTGCAGATTGGGCAGCAAGAAGATTAGGTTACCCTATTATTGATGTAGAATTACAATCAGGTTCTTTTTACGCATGTTTTGAAGAGTCTGTTACAGAATATTCTGCACAAGTCAACCAATATAATATAAGAGATAATTTATTACACTTACAAGGACAGTCTACTGGTTCTAGCCTGACAGGTAAAAGAGTAACACCTACATTAGGAAGAGCAGTATTCTTAAGTCAACAATACGGCACAGAAGCTGGTGTTGGTGGCTATGTTGACTATAAAAAAGGAAGTATTAATATAACTAGTGGTAGTCAAGAGTATGACCTTAATACACTATACGCTGCAGCTTCAGAATCAGGCGCAATTGAAATAAAGAAGATATATCATGAAGCAGCACCAGCAATAAACAAATTTTTTGATCCATATTCAACATCAGGATACGGAACAGCAAATTTTATAGATGGGTTTGGTTTTGGAGACTATTCTCCAGCAGTATCATTTGTTTTAATGCCAGTATT
>Ga0115551_1000197_pt1 | contig 41900 bp, 38 predicted proteins | sample COGITO_mtgs_1103_FD_87179 | JGI IMG/M metagenome (GOLD analysis project Ga0115551, IMG submission 87179) | Pelagic marine microbial communities from North Sea - COGITO_mtgs_110321 | ecosystem: Environmental > Aquatic > Marine > Epipelagic | place: Germany:Helgoland, sampling site Kabeltonne... | reverse complement strand
TCGTCTAAATTAAGGTCTAGCGCATCTCGAATTTTTTGCGGTGTGCTACTGCCTTTATTTTTTGCAGGAAGCCATACAAGCTTGCGATATAACATGGCAAGCAGCAGGAAAGAAATTCCTGGGAGTGCTAACAAGTTTGCCAAGTACAGTGCTTGTGCTTGTACGGATTTATTCATGTGTTTTACTCACTTACGCACGCATCGATAACCGTTTTGAGGGCCGCGACGGTTGCTTCGTCATCAGATAAAGGTTCGGCCATTGCAGCATAACAGGCTTGCTTAATACCCACACCACTAACCACCAGCTTAGCGGCATAGATGATTAAACGCGTAGACGCGGCTTCTTCTAGATCGTGGTCTTTTAGATTACGCAAGGCAGTACCTAAACGAACCAACTGCTCAACCAGTTCCATTGGTGCACCACTTTCTTGGGCAACAATTTTTGCTTCAATGTCTTCACTTGGATAGTCAAAACTCATCGCCATAAAGCGCTGACGTGTACTGGGCTTCATGCCTTTAATGAGGTTTTGATAACCTGGATTGTACGATACGACTAGCATAAAACCAGGCGCTGCCTCTAAGTATTCACCCGTCCGTTCAATGGGTAATACTCGACGATCGTCGGCTAATGGGTGCAGCACAACAGTGGTATCTTTTCGCGCTTCGACCACTTCATCTAAATAACAGATACCGCCTTCTCGAACGGCCTTAGTCAATGGGCCGTCTTGCCAATACGTGCCTTCTGGACCAATGAGGTGACGCCCGACAAGGTCGGCAGCGGTTAGATCATCGTGGCAAGAAACGGTATACAAAGGACGGCCTAATTTTTCCGCCATGGCGGCGATAAAACGGGTTTTACCACAACCAGTAGGGCCTTTGATTAGCACGGGAAGCTGGTTGTTATAGGCGTGGGTAAATAACTCCACTTCGTTGCCTTGTGGCTCGTAGTACAAATTATTGCTTGCATTATTTATGGCGATTTCAACGGTCATAGTCTTTCCTCACGCTTATGACTTTTACAATATGCTGTTCATAGTAGTCAACTATTGGCAAAGGCTATTGATTAGCATCAGGTTTTAGCGGGTTAATGCGCCTTGGCCGGTGGTTTTATGGCAAACTGCGAGAATAGTAAAAGATGAAGTGATGATATGAGCCAATCTGATAATACAGAACCTACTGTGCGTAAATGTGATAACTGCCATGGCACTGTCGGCCTGAAAGATAAAATGTGTACGCGTTGTGGCTTCGCCCTCTCTCCTGTACGCAGCACTAAAGCGAAGTGGCGTGGAATTAGTTTTCCGGTATTTGTATTTTGGGTATCGGTTTTTTGTGTGTTGATGATGCTGTGGCTGCCGCGTTAGCGACAGGCCAAGGCTAATGCCATAGTTTATGGTTTATCACTTACACTAAGGGTTTGCGATTAAAGCTTACGACTAAACGTTGAGACGATATTTCCTGCGCTCGTCAGGTTAGCTTGGTCATAATCAAAAGCTCCTTCTTGTTTTTCTCCGACAACGGTTAACTCAAACTTGATATTCGTATTTTCTGCTAAGCCATCACCACACTGAACATCTAAAACCGTTGATGATTTTGCTTGCCATACACACCAAAGATCTTCTTTTTCCTCTTGGCCTAGTACGAGTTTATTAGGATGTAAGGTGCCCTTGCCATCAAACTCTAGCTCGAGCGCACTGTACTGTGACAAAGGCGCATCAACACTTGATTCCCAATGGCCCGCACCAGGGTGCCCACTGCAGCCTTGCAGAAAAATTGAAGCTGTTAGTGCCAATGATACGGAGAATCCTAATGCAACTTTTTTATTCATACGGCCTCTTTTCTTAATTCTGTATTTATTGAACATGCACGGTCCCCATCATTTTCGGATGAGGGCCACATCGATAATTAAACGTACCGACTTGGTTAAAGGTTCGCTGGTAGGTTTCGCCAGGGAAGAGATAATCAGGCTCTCGGTCCCCTGCTTCTTCAAACCATACGCTGTGATATTGGCGTTTTTCTTTATTGCTCCAAACGACGGTATCACCAACATTAATCACTAGGTATTGAGGAACAAATTCGAACTTTATGATTTCAGCCTCTATCACTTCTGCGTTTAATGGCAACGAGACTATTGAGGCAATCAGAGCTATCAACAGTATGCATGTATTTTTCATAACTTCAGTATCCTTTATTTTTCATTAAAGACATTGATTAGAAACAAAAAAGGCATCTTTTAATCATTTAAAAGATACCTTTATCGTGCCTAGACTTTGCTGATATTACCTCTGTTGATATTACTGTTTCGCAGCGTTCAACTCAGCAGCTTCGTTATCTAAGCCTAACTTGTAGCCTAGTGAAACATGATGGAAACGAGAGTTGGTATAGTCATCGTGAATTGCAAAACCAAAATTGTACAAAACATCTTTGCCAATACTCACATCACCTTGCTTATTGGATACTAGCTTACGTTTCATAATGACTGACCAAGTGCCGTTTTTAAGCTTGGCATCAAACTCAGCCCCCTGTCCACCCGTCATGCTACGATCTGCCAAGATGTGACCATCTTCTACAATCGCTTCACCAGACTTGTAGCGTACGATATCCATATAGCCTTTCTCGCCCATCAACGCTTTAATGTCATCTTCAGATTTCAATTTATCCCAACCGCCTTTTTTCTTGCCACCACGTCCTTTAATCTCAAGTTTAGTACGAGTCTCTTTAAGGTATTTTGTCACACCATTTTCTAAGTTGATTCTCGAAGCAAACTTACTGCCTTTTAAAGTTTTAGCATCAGGTGCATCTGGCATATTTCTCGCGTCATGGTGACACGTTGCCCAGCAGCCCGCACGATCTGCAAATTCAACATTGTCGTTGGCAAACATCACGGCCAGCTTCATTGGATTTAAAGGATCCATTTTCCCACCATCAACGAAAGGCACTGGCACATGGTCACCATCGGCCCAACTAAAGCGCATGTATAAGTGATCAGCATCGTAAGTAGAATCAACGGTCACTGGGATACTGCCACGCTTACCTGCGATTGGCGTATCTTCCGCTTTTTCACCGCTCACAATCTTAGCGCCCATTGCCGCTGTTTCTTTATCGTGACACGTTACGCAACGATCTCCGCCTTTAGTAAACGGACGTGCGCCACCATGATCACGACCATTTTGAATCCATTCGATCGATGTTTGGCCAGGATAAAAGATAGTAATCTCACGGCTATTGGCTTTTGACCAATCAACATTGATACTGCTAGCAGAAGTGTCGTTAGTAGACTTAGGTGCCTTTTTTCCAGCAGGAGAATGGCTCTGTTTGTATTTTTCTAACGCGTCTTGCACTGCACTTTCAATGGCTTTTTTCTCTTTTGCTATAGCTTCATCTTTTTCAACTTTAGCGGTTTCAGCATCTATCTTATATTGCTTTTCAATACGCGCTAAACCTTCAAGATACATTTTTGGGACTTCACGAATATAGTCAGGATTGGGTTTTTCAATCTCCTCCAGTTCTTCGTCTGATAGTTGATGACGAACACTGTTATGAGCAATGCCTTTATGGCAATCGATACACGTTTGACCTTCTTGAAAAGCATTTAAATGTTGTTTACGCGCACGAGGTTTTTGGAATTCTGGATTCATTGATTCGATCGTATGGCAGTTTCTGCACTCACGAGAATCAGTAGTTTTCATCGCATTCCAAACACTTTTCGCCATGGTTAAGCGATGCTCTTCGAACTCTTCTTTAGTATCAATTTTACCCGTCAACCAAGAGAACACTTCTTTAGAAGCCTGAATCTTACGCACCATTTTATGAATCCATGGGCGTGGTACGTGACAGTCTGGGCAACCCGCTCGTACACCAGTACGATTCGAGTAGTGAATGCTGGGTTTATATTCTTGATATACGTTAGCTTCCATTTCATGGCAGCCAATACAAAATTCCATTTGGTTTGTCGCTTCCAAGGCGGTATTAAAACCACCCCAAAAAAGGACGCCAACTATAAAAAACACTACAGCACCTGCGATCGTAGTGCCAAGAACTAATCGTCTATTAAAAAAATGGGGTTTATGAACAATTTCTTCTGTCACTCTGTCATCAGTCATAATAATTTCGCCGAAATGAGGTACTGCATAATTTCATTATATTTGAGAGGGCAAGGAAACCCTTGCCCAATCACGGTTTTTACTTACTAGGTTTTGTGGTTCATGCGGTTATAAACGTTGAACTTACCGGTAGGCGTTGTTAAACCTTTGATACGGTGCTTCTCTTCTAGCGTTTTCGCATCATAGACAACAATTTCACCGGTAGGGTTTGAAGCATCTACACGGTTCCAAACAGATACCCAAACTTCAGTACCGTCGTCATTGAATTCCATGTGTAATGCCGCTTTGCCTTCTTCTTCTGTTACCCGAATTGTTTTCACAATTTCGTGCGTCTTTTTATCGAAGACTTGTACCGACTGCTGAACTTCTGGTTCTGGGTGCTTAAGTTGATCAACCCAAACGTAATCAGAAGTTTCATGCGTACGAATGAATACACCAGGGCCGTCTGTTTCAACTTCGTAGCAAAGTTTCCACGCTTGATCGGGATGACCAATAGGATCATTACCCCAAATAGAGACTGAGCCTTCTCCTAGGTGAGTCGTGCCACCAACAGGGCCGCACTCTTCATCAATCCAGTTAGCACCTGGACCTGGGTGAGGCAATTTAGCCACGTCGATCATTTTTTCAAGCTTGCGAGTCTTGGTATCGATAACAACCATCTTATTAGAGGCGTTTGCAGCGATTTGGAAATAACGACCCGTTGGATCGAAGAAACCATCATGCAAGAATTCTGCGGAAGCCATTGAGGTAATGGTTAAGTTGTCTAGGTCGTTATAATCAACTTGCAACATTTGACCTGTTTCTTTAACCGCGACAATAAACGATGATTGAATTGGGCTGGTATAAATCGCCGCAACACGCGCTTCGTTAATATAATCCCCTTTGGTATTGTAACCACGAGTAGAAACAACCTTCAGCGGATCTAGTGTTACTGCGTCCATAATGACGAAGTGTGGTGGCCAGTAACCACCGGCAATAACGTATTTTCCATCACCTGATACTGCGATATCACGTGCGTCGTATGCCATCTTAGTTTCAGCGACTAACATTTTTTCAGGGGTTTGCCATAAATCGATTTTGTTAACCTTGCCATCACGGCCAATGGTGTACCAAAAACGGCCGACTTCATCTTTAGGATGTTCAGTTTTATGGTGCTCAGTACCTTTAATTACGTGTACTGCATAGCCCGTATTGATGTGCGTGATAATTTCTTTAGTATCGCCGTCAATGATTGCGGCAGTGCCCGCATCACGTTCAATAACCACAAAGAAGTTTTTCCAATTACGACCATGCAATGGCTTAGTTGGGTAATCTTTTGGCGCGACAAATTCTTTAGTAAAAGATTTCATTTGCGCTAGTGACATCTCAGGTGGAACCGGTGGCTCCATCTGAATAAAGGTCGCTAAGTTTTTAATTTGTTCTTTGCTGAAGATGTCATCGAAATTATTCATTCCGCCTTCAGTACCGTAAGCAATAATTTTTTCTAAACGAACCTGACCTTTTGTCAAAGTACTTTCTGGCTCTAGGTTTTTGCCCGTAGCGCCTTTCCGCAATACACCATGACAACCTGCACAACGCTGGAAATATAATAAACTGGTTTCTTCAAATACTTTTTCAGATAATGTTGGACCCTTGGCTGGGGCTGCTGTACTGACGCCCGCTGTTGCCATGCCGATGGCCAGACCTATGACCGACAATCCAAATTTTAGCTTTTTCATACCAACTCTCTCTCGTGGTTATAAAGGTAAACAAAGAAGCAATACGCTCATTTTCTTTACATTGCTTTACGCACACTATGGTTGAATATGAAACTGAGATAATGACTTCGGTCAATTCAGGTAACAGCGTTGAAAACAATTTTTATTTTGTTGACATAGCGCAACTATAAATCTTAAAACTCTGTTGCTTGCATCTTTTTATGTAAAGCTAAGCATCATTACTTTTTGTGATCTTTGTGACTAACAACTGGATGTAGACTATGAAAAAACGATCAAATGCTCTAATTTTCGCTGCATTAATCGGATTAATTATCGTTGCGATTGGATTGGGCTTTCTTATGGGAGTAGGTAACCCAATCCCTTGGATTTTAATTGCAGTATTATTATTAATTCCTTTTGCTTATAAAAAATATCACAAGCCCTCTTTGATTTTTTGGAAAGAAGAATACAGCGTTGGAGTGAAGTCATTAGATGACGATCATAAACGTTTAATTTTTTTATTGAATCAATTTAAAACAGCTTATGACTATGATACTAGCGCTGATTTTGAGCGCCAAGCCTTAGAGCAACTGGTTGAATATACGCGTTTTCACTTTACTCGCGAAGAAGATATGATGCAGCAAGCAGGCTACTCTGATATTGAAAATCATAAAAATCAGCATATTAAAATGATTGCTCAGGTTGAAGATTTTGTTGATCAATACCGTCGCGAAGGTCACGATAGTCTGAACGAAGTCAGTGTGTTCTTATCTGACTGGTTGATCAGACATATCAACGGTACGGATAAGCAATACACTCAATGCATGCTAGAGAAAGGTTTGAGCTAATCATTTAAATGAAAGGTTTGTACTAAAAAAACGAGAAAAAAAAGAAGAGCCATCGCTCTTCTTTTTTAATGCTAAGGCGCTAAACGCTCAACCGACCACTCACCATCCTCATCTTTGGTATACATAAAACGATCGTGCAGGCGGTTCTCGCGGCCCTGCCAAAACTCAATCTGTACTGGCTTGATACGTATCCCACCCCAGAATGAAGGCAAACTAATATCACCATTTTTAAATTGATTCTTTAGCTGCAAAAACTTTTCTTCTAGCATAGCGCGAGAATTAATCGGACGACTTTGGTGCGACGCTAATGCTGCAATTTGACTGTCTTTTGGGCGACTCAAAAAATACTTCATCGACTCCGCGGTCGAGACAAACTCAACTTCTCCTGTCACGATGACTTGGCGCTCTAAGTGTGTCCATGGAAATAACAGAGCAATTTTATTGTTCTGTTTTAATTCACGGGCTTTACGACTGTCTAGGTTGGTAAAAAAGACGAAGCCTTTTTCGTTGTAGTATTTTAATAATACCGTACGCAAAGAAGGCATGCCATTCTCGCCCACCGTGGCGACACTCATCGCCGTGGGATCTGACATAGGCGTTTGCGTAGCGATGGACAACCACTGGTCAAATTGCTCCATCGGATCGGCTTTTAATTCACTGCGCTTTAAGCCAGCCTGCATGTACTGTCTGCGTATATTTTCAATATCCATAGCGTTCTTCTTTAAATAATGAGTGCTGCTCGATACCTAGCCACACTTTGAATCTCCACAGTTAAGGCAAGTTAAGCAACCGTCCATAAGTATGGTCGCCTTGGTATGGCATTTTTTACAAATGTTCGCTTCTGCTGGAAAATCCCCTTGCCCTACTTTATTGCTTTTCGCTAAAGAATCAAATTCTGCGCGCTTTTCATCGAGTATCTTTTGCTGCTGTGTAGGGATTTTAGCAGGCTTCATCAAACCTATCATAATTAAATGCTTTTCTAACGCATGTCCTATTTCTGCCACCAGCGAGGGCATGTAGATTCCCCCCTTTTTTAAATAGCCGCCGTGAGGGTCGAATACCGCTTTAAATTCTTCAACTAAAAAGGTCACGTCTCCGCCCTTGCGGAAAACCGCAGAAGCGACTCGGGTTAATGCGACGATCCATTGAAACTGATCCATGTTTTTTGAATTAATAAACATCTCAAACGGGCGACGCAGTTCATGCTCGGTGTCGGGATTTAAGACCACATCATTAATCGTTACATACAGCGCATGATCCGCCATGGGCGGTTTTATTTTATAAGTTGATCCTAGTAACATTTCTGGGCGCTTTAAGCACTCGTGCATGTGTTCAATATCATCCGCGGCGAGATCGACCACTTCATAAGCTGTTATTGTCTTTTCGATTTTTATCATAATAAATTTCCTTAAGCCGTTAGAGCTTGCCGTAATAGCCTTCTTTTAACGCATCGTAGAGATTGGCCGCACTGTGGGTTTCGCCATCGTACTCAACCATCTCATTCCCTTTTAGCTCGACAACTTGATCGTCGCTTAAGGTAAATCGATATAAGGTTTTCTCCAGATCTTTCTCTTGCACTAATACCCCTTGAAATACTTCGGGATTGAAACGGAACGTTGTGCAGCCTTTTAAAGATTTATCATAAGCGTATTGGTAGATGTGCTTAAACTCTTCAAACGGATAATCACTTGGCACGTTGGCAGTTTTTGAAATTGAAGAATCAATCCACTTTTGTGCAGCCGCTTGAATATCAACATGCTGCTCAGGCGTGACGGCATCAGAGGTGATAAAATAATCAGGCAGTTCGATGTCACTGCCCTCTTCTTTAATATGATTGAGCGCTCTGTACGCTAATAATTCATACGAATAGACATCAACTTTTTCTTTGGTTTTACGTCCAGGTTTTATAATGTTACGAGCATAATGATGGGCAAAGCTCGGCTCAATACCGTTGCTGGCATTATTGGCGACCGACAAACTGATGGTACCTGTGGGCGCGATGGAACTGTGGTGGGTAAAGCGCGAACCTATTTTCTCAAGGTCTTTTATTAACTCTGGTGCCTCCTCCGCAAGCTGTTGCATATAGCGACTGTATTTGGCATGCAGAATTTTTCCCTTTACCTTGTCACCAAGCTTATAACCATCAACCGCTAACTCTGGACGTTGGCGAAAATGTGCTTGAGTGAGTACAAACTCTTCTTCCATAATGGGCGCGGGGCCTTTTTCTTTTGCCAGTTCAAGTCCTTGCTGCCAACCGACTAACGCTAATTGGCGGGTAACTTCTTCTGTAAACAGCTGCGAGGCTTCATCGCCATATTTCATGCCGAGCATGGTAATGGAAGAACCCAAGCCTAAATAACCCATACCATGGCGGCGTTTATTGCGAATTTCATGTTCCTGCTCTGGCAGAGGCAGACCATTAATCTCCACTACGTTATCGAGCATTCGGGTAAATATCGCAATCACTTCTTTGAACTTGGCCCAGTCAAATTGTGCCTGCTGAGTGAAAGGTTGATCGATAAAAACGGTTAAATTAATCGACCCTAATAAACAGCTGCCATACGGCGGTAATGGCTGTTCACCACAGGGATTGGTGGCTCGAATATTTTCACAGAACCAGTTGTTGTTCATCTGATTAACTTTATCAATAAGGATAAAGCCCGGTTCCGCAAAATCATACGTCGACGTCATAATAACGTTCCACAATTTTTTCGCCGCAATTGTGCGGTAAACCTTGCATGCAACTTCACCGATATCGTTAACGATATAGTCTTTACTGATCGGCCAGTCCTTCCAAATCACTTGCTGGCTATCAGTGAGGTCTAGACCTTCGCGTTGTTGTTCTTTTTCACACAATGGAAACACTAAGGGCCAGTCGGCATCGGTTTTCACGGCATGCATAAACTCGTCAGTAATTAATAACGATAAGTTGAACTGACGCAAGCGGCCGTCTTCACGCTTGGCTTTAATAAAATCTAATACGTCGGGATGGGAGACATCAAACGTCGCCATTTGCGCGCCACGACGACCACCCGCCGACGAGACGGTAAAACACATTTTATCGAAGATATCCATGAATGAGAGTGGGCCGGATGTATAAGCACCTGCACCGTTTACAAACGCATCCTTTGGTCGTAAGGTCGAAAACTCGTAACCAATGCCACACCCTGCTTTAAGGGTTAACCCTGCTTGCTGCACTTTATCTAAAATGCCCTGCATCGAATCCTCAACGATGCCCGACACGGTGCAGTTTATGGTCGATGTCGCTGGCTTGTACTCAGAGGCACCCGCATTCGACATGATTCGACCAGCAGGAATCGCTCCCCAACGCATGGCCCACTCAAACTTTTTCTGCCATTTAGCTTGTAATGTTTTATTCTTTTCAACGTCTGATATGGCAATGGCAACCCGCTTAAAGGTTGCATTGATATCAGCATCTAGCGGATCTCCCTGAGCCGTCTTTAATCGGTATTTGCTGTCCCAAATATCCTTGGACGCATCTTGCAGTGGCAAGACAAAAGCCTCAACCCCCTCAAGCCGAGGCTTTTGCTGCTCTTGCTTCGAGCTAGCCAACTGATCACCGATTAATTCTTCACTCATAACTTATCCCTTGGATAATCCACCTATAATACGAAAGAAACACCACATGTAGTGCTAAAGACGAAACAAAGATACTAGATATGCTTACAGGAGAAATTGATCTGGATTAAGAAAAGTCTATTTCATACTAAAATGGTCGGAATTAAAAATAAGGAGATTATTGTGAATATCAGAACGGGCCAATACAGGAGGTTTTAATTATCAGGATATAAATTTTATAACATCAATAATTCATGAAAAGCAGAACGCAGGGGAAATAGAGCATGGAGAAGTAAAATAAAAAGCGGGGGGATTATTTGTTAGCAACTCTGGGCTGCTATAAAGCAATCTCGCACCTTTTTCAAAGACGCGAGATAAAGACGCAGAGTAAGAACACAAGACTAGAAAATTAACTAAGCGCGTCTAACTCTTGGATACCGTCCATCATCGCTAAGTGTGTATCCAGCATAAGCTGATCAACATCATCTAAGGTTAAATCTTTGGTCTCTATTGGCTCTAATACTTTGATGTGTGCGGTTCCGTTATCCCACTGATCAAGACTGAAACCCTTCAGGTAACTGCTTGTGCACACAGGAATAATTGGAACTCCGGCATTAACCGCTGTGACAAAAGCCCCTTTCTTAAACGGAAGCATATTTTTACCGTGATTACGGGTGCCTTCAGCAAAGAACCAAATAGACGTATCTTTTGTTGTCAGCGCTTTTTTAGTCGTTTCCATCGCTGCCATCGCTTTCTTACGATTACCACGATCGACTAAAATATTGCCACCCAACCAATAAACTTGACCAAAGAAAGGCATCCATTTTAGACTTTTCTTACCTAAGCTCACCATGCGCTTAGGTACGATTGAACCGACGATGAATAGATCCCAATTGCTCTGGTGATTAGACACCACAACACAAGGTTCATGATTGATCATTATTTCAGCATTATAGTGTTTAATTTTAACTCGAATAATTCTGCGGCCTATTTGCGAATATATTTGAGCTAATATGCGGCTATTACTGTGATGAAATGGACGGAATATTATGATGCAAAAAGCCAGTAAAGAACTGATCACAAAATGACATGCTAATAAGATATAACGGACAATTGAAAGCATAAGTCTCTGAACCTATTGATTTATTGGGGTCAGCATACAGATGTTTACTAAATAAACCTAGAGCCAAATCAATAAACACGTATCTGACATTTAATTATTAAGTACACTGTTTAAACAGCTGGCTTTAATGAGTGTTTCAAAAACCCGCTGTTCAAATTGTAGCTTCAAACTTACACCTTCCCCTCCACTATTACTTCACCTATTAAGAAAGATGATTTTCAGAACAGAGCAATATTCAGACTATTTTATTTTTGAGTTGCCAAAAGTCATCGATTTGAAGACGTTATCACGACGGATAAGCCCATGAAATAATGCGCCAGTAATGTGCAGCAAAATCAGGCAAAACAGCAACCATGCCACCAGCCCGTGTAACTCTCGGAATAAACCATAAAGCTCGAGACTGGGTGCTATTAATGTCGGTAGTATTAAATAGCCAAACACATTGACATCAACACCGTTGGCATTTTGCATCAACCAACCCAATATGGGCAATGAGAGCATGCCTAAATACAAAAGAATATGACTGCCTTTTGCGGCCAACACTTGCATCTTTGATAGATCCTCAGGCAACTCTGGGGCTTCTATACGCAGTTTATTCAGTAATCGAATAACGACTAATACCAATACAAGAACACCAAAGGATTGATGCAAGGCGATCGCGCCGTATTGCCAAGGCGCTAGGGTTTGGATCATAGATACGCCTAAAAAAAGCATCGATATAATCATCAATGCGCTGGCCCAATGAAGCAGCTTTGCGCTTACAGGATAGCTTTTGATCGCCGCTGTTTTGGATATCATTGCTTTAGATGCGCTCATTTCTCTGTTCCTACATTAAATTGATCTAAAAAACTTTCACGCGCACGACGTCGATACGACTCCGCATAGGCAGCGGATCTGGCGTTCAAAATAGGATCTTGAGTCGGCTCTATACCCTTCGGCAATACCAGCGGATCAAAACGAATGCCATCGCAAGCACCGTCAGTTTGAGAGTGACTGCTAACAATGTTGATTGTACCCGCGGTTATGGTTTTGCGGTCTTGTGGCCAAGCGACAGCGGGATCATTTTCATTATCGCCTGTGCTGGCAAAGGTAAATACTAGGTCAAACTTTACGGCTTGGATTTGCAGTTTATTCACCAGGTCTAATTGCAGTGCATCCGCATGAGTTGAACCTATTTCAAGGTAATCCTTTGGATTAATCTGCGGTACGGCCTGCCAGCGTACCGCATGATGCTGACCTTTATCATCAATCAAATAAAACGCATTAATGCTGTGATACTGCTCAGCGGCAAAGCTGTTGGTGGGGGTGTAGCGTGCACGCCAATTATTAAAGTCTTTGCTTTCTGGATGAGCGGCAAAAAAAGCTTTAATTTTTGCGCCGTCGCGCTGCCCTGTTTTAGGGTTTGGGGAGAGCGAGACTAACTGTTCATAAAAGTCTTCTGGAGTGCTAACAGCCATAACAGGAGGAGTGTTCATCGCCAGACGCCACTGCTGATCTTTGTTGCTCGAGCCAGAGTTGGCTGAACCTGAGCGAGAAGCAAAACTTAACGCCAAACTGCGTACAGGGGCTTTTAAATCGGGTGCAATGGGATTATTTCCCGCAATAGAGAAACGCCCAATAAACCCTGTAGCTCCCGGTTGAAAAACGTGTGCGAGTGAATAAGGGGCCAAAGAACCGTTTGATTCGAAATCACCACGAATACAAATACCTTTAGCATGGGCCCGTCTAAAGCCCAGCATTGCTGATTTTCCTTCTTGTAAATTGACGAATGTTTGAGCAGTGACACCTTTACCGCCATACAATCCTGCAGCATATAAAAAAGCAGCGGCTAGCAATCCGACTGCACTGATAATAATGAGATATCGCCATAGATTATTGTGAGACATTTTATTTCAATTCTGTGTTGTTAAAAATTTGGTAAGTTATACGCGAAGAAGGAAGCTTTGGTTCACAATTGCTGTATTGGTTCAGTGCAACATATAGGATTGTTTATACTTTGCTTATTCTTTGTCTTAAACTTGTTTTAAGGGCTTGGTTTAAGAGCTTTCTTTAAGCATTATTGAATAGCGTGATACACTTTTTTGAACGTTTTCCAGTCGGAGTCTTCATCTGCAACAACTTCAATAGGGTAGCCTTCTCCTGGCGCGTCTAGCTGATTCAAATCGTTTTTTATATGCTCAAGATCATCGGTATAAACAACCCACTGATTCACACCATCATGCGTGATGACCATCGCGATAATCGAATGCCCCTGTTTTTCAAACTGCGATTGAAGCTGATAATGGAAAAGCTCAATTTGCTGCATTTCTTGAATGCTAGGATAGCCATTGCTTTCATCACGAGCACTGGCATGCCAAGCAATTTGAATACAAATAGGAAAGCCACTACTGTCGGCGGTTTTTTGCCAATCTTCACGAGTGTGAATGGTAATGGGTAGATCATTAAGAGTGCCATCTGCAATAACCCAGCGATTATCTAACTTCATACACATTTTCCGACATCCGTGATTATGCTTTGAGACTAGCGGATTTATACTAAAAAGCAAAAAAAAAGACTGTTTTCATTCGATATTCGTCTAATAAAATTCTATTTTTCAACCATGTAATGATCTGCCCTAGCGTAGCCTGACGTTAACTTGCTAATATTGTTTTACAAGCCATAGTTAAAGGGAGTTAAGTAAAGGTTGTATATGAAGCAGAGTGTTGTAAATAAGATATTAGCTAACAGCCCTGAACCGCATATTGATGGCATTATTGTCATTAATAGCAAAGGCAAGATACTGGCATTTGATAGTGCCGCACAGGATCTATTTGGCTACAGTGAAAAAGAGGCGGTCGACCATCCCCTTACAATGCTTATGCCTGATATTCAAGCCCAAAATCACCCCGCCTATCTTGCTAAAGCAGATAAAAATCAGTTTCACATGACACACAAACTCAATGCTGAACGAACGATTATTGGCAAACATAAGCAAGGTGAGATGATTCCCCTCACTATTACGGTTTCTGCTGACAGATCTAATCCTGAAATACGCTTTACCGGAGTATTACAAGATTTACGCAAGCACGAAAGTCGACTCTCTCAAATTTTCCAAGACTTTGAAAGCACAACTCAGGCGTTAAACCAACGAATTGAATTTGATGCACTACTGAGCGACTGCAGTAATCGCTTATTAAGCTGCCACCCAGAAGAATTCGTATCGGTTATGGAGAATATTCTGCAAAGTATTGGCGAGTTTTTATCGTTCGATCATTGCTTCATTTTAAAATTCAATAATAACCTTAGCCAGGGAAGCCTCTGGGCCGAGTGGCGACGCTCTGTCAGTTTAATGCTGCCTTTTCCAGAATATTTTAGCATTCCAAACAGCCAGGTATTTCTAGAGGCATACTCTAATACTAATACCATGGTGCTGTGTAACCGTGAAAATCAAAGCCCTGAGTACGCCACACTCTTTAAGCTTGCGCAAAGCATGTCCCCTAATGGGTTTATCAGCTCTAGAATAACGCCCATTCAAAGTGAGAATGATGCGCCCGCAGGTTGTATTGGTTTTTCTATTTTAGACCCTTCACATAAGCCCTCCGAGTCACAAATTGCCTTACTTAGTACCGCAACGCAGTTATTAATTAATGCCTGGGGGCGCCATCAATTAATTCTAAAGTCTCGAAAAATAGAACAGGACCTGCTGAACGCCAACCGCATCCTCTCTCAGCAGGCGATGCACGACGCTTTAACGGGATTGCCGAATCGACGCGCTTTTGATCATGGTTTATTACAAGAGTTTGATCGAGCTCAACGACATAATAGTAGTGTCTGTTTGATGATGTGCGATATTGATTTTTTCAAACACTACAATGACTACTTCGGGCACTCTGAAGGAGATTATTGTTTACAGCAAGTTGCTAGAATCTTACAAAGTACCTTTAACCGTGCTGGAGAACTGTGTACCCGCTTTGGCGGTGAAGAATTTGCTATTATTCTACCGTCTATTAATTATCAAGAAGCCACCGAACAGGCCCAGCGCTTATTAAAAAACCTTCTAGATGCTAAAATCCCTCATGCCCCTACTTCTCAACAGCCCTACTTAACCATCAGTATTGGTATCGCAAAATTTAGCCCCAATCAGTATTACTCCGATGTTAAGGCATTGATCAGTGCCGCTGACAAAGCACTGTATTTTGCTAAAGAAAACGGCCGAAATCAGCTAGCCTGGGCCAAAGAAGCAGAGTAATATGGCATTCCTATTTTCTACTATTTATTTTTTATTATGCTGTTAAGTAAAACCCTTTTATTGATCATTGCCTGCGCTATTATTACTGTTCTCGCCGCTTACGCCTTTTATTTACACAATAAAGTAAAAGCCGTGTCGAAAGAAAACCAAGACAAAGATGACGCAGAGCGTTTATTAGCCCAAAAGAACTTAGATAAACGCAATAACGGTATTATTTCTGATATCCGATTTATTGCTCAATCCTTGCTCTCTGAGCAATGTGAAATGACCGAAGCCGTCTTACGCATCCATCATTTAGCAGACGCATTAGACAGCGATATTATGCTACAAGATCAGTTTTCGACGATTCATCAGCATTTTACTGCATGCAAAAACATGGCGATTAAAGAGGCTTATAAAGAACTCCCGAAAAAATTACGCTTTCAGCAAGACCAGCAACGCTTTCGTTTAGAAGAAGCAAATAACAGTGCGGTACTAGACGAAGTACAATTGATCATCCAATATGCATTTGCTAACTTAAAGAACTTGCACTGATTTAAACCGTCGATGCCTAAAACAACTCAATTTAAGCAAACGCATGTCAACAACCTGCACTTACAACAGAAGGAACAATTCAATATGAGATTTTCTATAAGAGCTTTTATTATCTCTTTAGCAGTGACTTTCAGTAGCTTAAGTATGGCGGATTGGTCGCTACAACAACCATCAAGCATTCACTTTTTGACCAGTAAAAATACTCATACGACTGAGATTCATCATTTCAAAAAGTTTAATGCTTCTGTTAACGCTTCAGGAATAGCCAAACTGACGATCGATCTTGCCAGTGTTGATACCCGTATTGGTATTCGAGATGAACGCATGCAAGAGCACTTGTTTGAAACGTCTCGCTTTAGCCAAGCCAGCTTTGAAGCTGAGATTCCAGCCGACGTTTTCGCTAAAGTCAACGCTGGTCAGCAAACACAATTTGAATTGAAAGGTAAGATTTCCCTCCATGGCGAACAAGCTCAAGCAGGTTGTCAGGTCATAATTAGCCCTAACAAAGATAAAACCATTACAGTAACCAGCATCACGCCGATGTTGATTGCGGCTGAAGATTTTAAATTGGTTGCAGGTATTAACAAACTGAAAGAGATTGCGGGTCTTAAGTCGATCACCTACACCGTCCCTCTGAATTTTAGTTTATCGTTTAAAGCTGACTAATCTCAAACTATGCCAGCAAAAGCCCTCATATTTGACTCAGGCGTTGGCGGATTCAGTGTTTTTCAGCACATCCGCCAAGCAGTACCTGGGTTAGCGACCTGTTATCTTATGGATAACCAATTATTTCCTTATGGTATTCAGCCCGATGACGTTCTGATAGAACGAATCGTATCGCTCTGCCAAAAGGCATGCACCGCCGAAAAAATAGATATTATTGTCATCGCCTGCAATACCGCCAGCACTCTCGCATTACCAGCATTGCGTAAGGTCTTTGACATTCCCATTGTAGGAGTTGTACCGGCGATTAAAACCGCCGCTCAGCACAGTAATAATCGCCACATTGCCTTATTAGCCACCCCAGCCACTATTGATAGGCCTTACATTGACCAATTGATTGCTGATTATGCGGGAGACTGTAAAGTCGATCGAATTGGCAGCAGCGAACTCGTTCAATTGGCCGAACATTATTGGCTAACAGGTAAGCTCGATGCGCAGGCTTTGAATCGTATCTTATTGCCTTGGATCGAAAACGATGGCCTAGACCAGATTATTTTAGGCTGCACTCACTTTCCAATACTCAGCAATGAAATTGCTAAACTGTACCCTCATATTGGACTGGTTGACTCAGGGCAAGCTATTGCGAGACGCTTATGCTTTATTTTGGAGCAACTGGGCTATGACTTAGAAGCGCTTCAAGTGCCTAATGGGCAACATTCTCTACTCATAACGGCGGCGATTGCTAATAAAGCGTCTTTTTTATCCGCCTGTCAGTGTATTGCACCCTACCAGTCCTTTAACATTATTTGATAATTGCGTAAAATGCGCGGGCATTATGCCTATGCCATAACCTTATATTCTGGAGAAGCGATGAAAGCGCTGTCTGATCTTTACTCTCAAGTCATTACTGAACTTGGGGAAGATGTTAACCGTGAAGGGCTTTTAGACACCCCTAAGCGTGCCGCTAAAGCGATGCAGTTTTTAACCAGTGGTTATGAGCAGTCTTTAGAAGTCATTGTGAATAATGCGGTTTTTGCCAGCGACAATGATGAAATGGTGGTTATTAGTGATATCGAAATGTACTCAATGTGTGAGCATCACATGTTGCCATTTATTGGAAAAGTACATATCGGCTACCTACCTAATGGCCAAGTTTTAGGTTTATCTAAATTGGCCCGCATTACCGATATGTTTGCGCGCCGCTTACAGATTCAAGAAAACCTGACCAAACAAATCGCCGAAGCTGTGCAAGAAGTCACCGGAGCACGCGGTGTTGCTGTTGTCATCGAAGCACGCCATATGTGCATGATGATGCGAGGCGTTCAAAAGCAAAATTCTTCTATGTCTACCTCAGTGATGATGGGATCGTTTAGAGAATCTCCTGCTACTCGTAGTGAGTTCTTGCGCTTAATTGGTAAATAGACACTAGCCTTTGGCTCCTCTCTATGGCGTAATCTACATTCAATTTACGCATAAAAAGGAGCCGGCAATTGGCTTGGCTTGAGACTTGGTTTAACACTGGCTTTTTAATCGATAGCATTACTTGGAGCTGGACACTGGGCATCTACCTTGCCGGTATTGCAGCGGCTATTGATGCCATTTGGAATGGACGCACTTCTCAGGGTACTCTTGCATGGGTTATCGCCCTCACCTTCATTCCTTTTTTCACACTCCCTTTGTATCTTTTTTTTGGCAGTCGAAAATTCCATGGCTATAACAAAGCCCGTAAGTCGAGTTTAAAAGTCTTAAAGCAGCTTCATGCTAAACAAGAATTATGCGCTAAAGCTCATCCTAGCAACCAAAAATCAAACACAATCATTCCTCTTGAAGCACTGTCTCGCCTTCCTCAAAGTGAACAAAATCACGTTCAATTATTAATCAACGGCGAGCAAACTTTTACTTACATATTCCAAGCAATTAAGAAGGCTAAACATTCAATTTTGGTGCAGTTTTATATCGTTAATGATGGTGAGTTAGGACAACGTTTGCAGCAGGCGTTAATCGCAAAGGCCAAAGAAGGGGTCAGCGTTTATTTTTTATACGATGAAATCGGCAGTTCGAGTCTAAGAAATCGCTTTTTAACGCCAATGGAAAACGCGGGCATCGAATGCAGCCGCTTTAATCCTCGAAAAGTTATACGCCGTCTACAGCTAAACTTTCGTAATCACCGAAAACTTGTTGTTATTGATAACCAGACTTGCTTCATTGGTGGCCATAATGTGGGCGATGAATATCTAGGTCACGATCCAAAAATCGGTTTTTGGCGAGATACTCATCTGCAAATCGATGGCCCAGCAACATTAGCCGCCCAATTGTCATTTGCAGAAGACTGGTATTGGGCACAGCAAAAAATACTCGATTTAAAATGGCAGGCTCATAGCTGCGAACACAATGCCAAGGCTCTTATTATTCCTAGTGGCCCCGCCGATACGATAGAGACAATGAGCTTAAGTTTTGTACAGCTCATTTTATCGGCAAAAAATCGAATCTGGATTGCTACACCCTATTTTATTCCCGACTTAAGCGTGATGAGCGCTTTGCAATTAGCAGCATTAAAGGGATTAGACGTTCGCATTTTATTACCTAAAAAAAATGATAATGCGATCATTGCATTGGCAATGCGAAACTATGTGAGTGAATTGCGTGTATTAGGCATTACTTTCTTACAGTACCAGCAAGGTTTTATGCATCAGAAAGTTATGCTGATTGATGACAATTTAAGCTATATCGGGAGTGCTAATTTAGATAATCGCTCTCTACGCATCAATTTTGAACTCAATGCTTTAATTGAATGCGAAAAAATGGCCACAGAAGTAGAGACAATGTTTCTTCACGATTTCAGCTGCAGCGAGATCTATCCTCAAAATAACAATTTATTGGTAAGTTTAGCGGCAAAAGCGGCACGTTTATTATCCCCCATCCTCTAGAGATTGATTCCATTGATATAAACGGAGATCTACTTTAGGTCAATATGCGCCAGCTATCATTGCGATTTCTATCAACGATGTCACTCTACAACCTGTTTATAATATTAAACACACTTTACAATAATGTTTTATTACTCATAGAGTGGCGCAATTAATTATTGCTCAATAAAACCAAGAAAATTAATTTTAACACCCTATTTATAGTAGCCCATTATAGTAGCCCATTTTTAGCACACTTCGCTTTGACTTTGTCTGAGTCTCAGGGGGAATACCCCCTTTTTTTCTATCCTCACCTCACCCAATAAGCATCTAATCTATTAGGGTTTGAGTAGAACATTTACGCTATAATGCCCCCTAATTATTTCTATTGAGCCCCCTTATAATGCTTTCAGTCAGTCGCTTATTTCCCATATTAGCCATCGTCGTCGCCCTATTAGCGTACAACGATCCCGCTCCTCTAATGGGCTGGAGAGATGCAATCATGCCTCTGCTGGCCATGATTATGTTTGCTATGGGACTAACACTGCGCACCAGTGACTTTAAACGTGTTTGGCACAATCCTCAGCCCATTGCATTGGCAATCATTATACAATTTTCTATAATGCCCTTGGCGGCTGTCTTGCTCTCAAAAGCATTTAGCTTATCGGATGAATTGACAATAGGCATGGTTATTGTCGGGGCCTGCGCTGGCGGAACAGCCTCAAACGTAATGACTTACCTAGCCCGTGGCGATGTTGCTCTGTCCGTAAGCATGACACTGGCGTCCACATTGTGGGGAGTTTTTGCAACACCGTGGATCATTAGTATAACCGCGGGTGAAATCATACAAATTGATAGCTTCGGGATTTTATTAAGCCTTATTAAAATGGTTTTAATTCCAATTTTTGCAGGGGCGTTAATCACTCACTTTCAGCCAGGTTTTGCTAATAAAATTAATAAATACTTAGCAGACATTGCGAGTGGCTTAATTTTATTAATCATAGCCATTATTGTTGCGCTTAATGCTGATGAAATAGGAACGCTGGGCTACGGAGTCTTTGCCGCCGTCGCTTTACACAACATCATTGGTTTAATAAGTGGCTATGTCGCGGGCAAACTTACCCGTCAGACCGAAGTAACTTGTCGCACTCTGGCGATCGAGATAGGCATGCAGAACTCAGGCTTAGCCGTGGCATTAGCCCTTAAATATTTTGGTCCAATAGCCGCTTTACCAGGCGCTGTTTTTAGTATTTGGCACAATATTAGCGGAGCATTATTAGCAGGATTATGGCGCTGGCAAACAGATCTGAAGATTCGCAAAGTAGAAGAAGATCGTAAGAATACGGTTAAGCATTTTGATCCTCTGAAGTAATACAATTAACAATATTTCACTGCCGTGATATCACACGGCGGTATATCGTTATCTGGCTTTATGAATTTCAATTAGCTATGACTGATTGGCCAGAATATTACCCATGCAATCAAGTATGGATTAATTTACATGAATACAAAGCCACACTCGCGGGAGATGCTTCCTACCTAAGACTACTTATTAGTGGTGCACTCGACTGCACTTTAGCTTGGCAGACCACACCTGATGGCTCTCATAACCTACATCGATTACTGTTTAATTTAAAGCAGCCTCTGAGTTTTCAAATATTAAAAAACTTAGGCTCAGCTACTTCAAAGACGATAACTATCTATTGTATTAAAAGACATCATTCACTAGAGAGAATAGAATCTACTCTGGCTTTTTAGGCTTAGGCAAAGGCTCTAGTTCTTTCACCGTAGGATCAAAGGTGTATTTAATTGTAAAACTCCATCGCTCACCTTTTAAAGCAGTTGGGCGAGGTATCACTTCTAACGCCAAGCGTAAGCGGCGCGCGACTTCTTGCACCAGTATTTTTGATGTGTCTGGCGTTTTATTAACGACATTTAACAAATCTCCACTAAGATCAGTAGCAAATGTTAGCTCAACAAGACCACGGTGAGAGAACTGCTTTGCCCAAGGAGGATAAACAACACTTTCGTTAATTTTACTCTGCAGCTGCCAAAGGTATATTTGCTGGTAATAATCTTGCATTGCAAGGTCATGCTTTAAGGTTTTCATCTTCTTACTTTCAGCTAATTTCTGCTGATGCTTTTTATCATTTTTCTGCTTTTGAGAGCTACTGGCCTGACTCTTTTGCTGCTGTTGCTTGCGCTTTAACTCTTCAGCTTGCTTTCGCTTCTGTTTGGCTTCTTGCTCAGCTTCTTCCTTTGCCAATGCTTTTTTCTTATTTATTTCATCTTGCTTCTGCTTTCTGAGCTCTTCTGCAATCAACAGCTCTTGCTGTCTCTTAGCTTTTCTTTTTTCTTCTTCGCTAACAAACCAAGTGCTTACTTCTGCAATTCGATCTTCGCTCACTACCTCAGCAGCCCGAAGTAACAGCTCTGGGTTTGGTGCTGTGACGCCTTCAATTTTATCTCTAAAAATACGATTTGGTGAAAACTTTCCTAACCAAGTATTTAACAAATAAGAATATAATTTTTTGCTTTTAGATTTAACAACTTGATGCGAGTTAAAATAAATACTGGTTCCAGTATTAGGCACATAATCGATTACAACCTCATCGCCAGGTCGCAGACTGTTCAGTGGAAAATCTGTAAAGCTCGCAATGGCTTTCGTTAGCTCAGGATCAATATCAACAACATTGTTAATCGCAATATTATTTTGCCATTGTGCTTTCCACTTACGCGTTGACCAACGCTTAGCGATAACTTTAATCCTCATCTGCTGACCTTGACCGCTAGCCAACAAGTCCAACGCATCCTGAGAGGCATCTGTCACATAAAGACTGGCAATATAGTAATCCTTGCCCAACGCTTGATAAATTGCCGCTCCTTTTATTTCAAGCGAATCTGCCGCCGCATAAACAGGCACAGCCGTCGCAAAAAAAACTACACAAAAGAGATTCAAAAAAACAAAAACGCGCTTAACCAGCATGATCACAATAAAATTTCCCATTTACCTTATATCGCCCAACAAAAGTTAAGCGGCCGAGTGGCCGCTTAAGCTAGACACATCTAATATTGATGTACTACTTTTATTGTATCATCAACATCTAGAGCATCGATATATCCAATTAGACTTGGATCGTTTGCAATCAAGGCTTTAAGCTCTTCAGCGCTATTAACTTCCTTCGGAAATTGAGCTTTACCTGAAAAACGTAATCTTGACCAGTAGCGTCCTAACTGGCTTTCTGATTTAGATAAGTAATCACGATTAAACGTATCTCTTACCTCACTTCCTTGTTTCAAATAAACAGGTTTCGCCACCGTTCCATCAGGAAAGTTAGAAACTTTCGCTAGAAAAATTCGGTTAATTAACTCTTTATTGATACTAGTATAACTATTACCATTTTTAGGGCTAACGACTACTGCAATTTCTGCATGTGCTAACGGGGCTAGTAGAAAAACACTAACGATTAAGCGACTCAAATACTTCATAATTTTTTCCTTAAAAGATCACGTCAACGGCAAAGCTGTACAACATGGCGTGATCGCCTTTCTCACCTTGGTGTTCTAGTTCATCATGGTATTGAGCTTCTACTTTTATTGCAGTATTAACATCATAATCATAACGCAACCCCAAAGTGACACTCTTATCTTCACCTTGTAATTTCAATGCTTTTTGCAACTTGCCGGAATCACCAGAATTTAGAACATCACGTGAATTTGAATACGTTAAGTGTGTTGTAGTGCTACCAATTCGCTTAGCGACAGAAGCTAACCAAGCACGGTTATCAACCAACAAACCACTTTCATATTCAATCGCAGTAATTTCTGTAATAAAGCTGTAATCACCATTGTCATACATGATTGCTGCGTTATAAAAATCAGCGGTATGACCATCTAAAGAGAATTCGTTTTCAACATCTAAGTCCAAACCCATTTGCTGCGATAATAAAACAGCACCTGTTTGACCTTGATCAATTCGACGAGAGTTATTAAATTCAACCTGAGCGTCCGCTAGAGTAGCACCTGCATTTTGAAGGTTCGCTCCTGTTGCTGGAGTCTGGTTAGCATTATATGCAGCTTCCGCAATAGTCGCATTTTGAACCGCTGTGACATAAGCAGTATCAACCTGAGAATCCAACGTCATTTCTGTACGTTGTCCACCAAGACGGAAACCCCAATCACCATACGTTGAGTTAAGCGAGATACCCGCAATATTTCTCAAGTCTGCTTTATAGTCTTCATCAAAGATATTCAAGTCATCCGTTAAACGACCGTAGTTTACTTGGATGCTATTATCCAAACTTCCGATTGAAAAACGTTGAGTAAAATCAACACCATCAAAAGACGAGAATGGAATATTATAAATATCAGAAGGTAGGCGAACCCAGTTATAGGCATAACCTACTTCTAAAAATTCTGAGTAATAAAAGAATGGAATTCGTAAACGCCCCATACGGGCAGTAAAATCTTCCGTTGCTTGATAAGAAACAAAAGCCCACGCAGCTTCTGTTTTAAAGTCGTCAGTACCACGAGAAACCAATTGGCCTGTTGCGGTCGTTTTATCATTAACCTGTTTTGAAACTTGCAAAGCAATGATGGTATCTTGTTTAAAGTTACCCTCACCTTCAAAGCCTTCAATCGTTACTTTATCGTTATCTAATATTCCTACACCGACACTCATGAAGCCGTAGATATTTAAATCACTGCTTTCTGCATGAACCGTTGACGTAGCTAATACAGAGATAGCAATCGCCGAACGTATTATTGTTACTATACGCATTATTCACCTCCTGATTTCTAAGGGAGCGCACTTTATACGTTTTTAGTGATGAAGTCGGTATGTTTATAGTGAATAAGTGTATCAATAGTGTTTTTCGGGAACTTTAAGTGTTTTTTGTGATCTGGAGCACATATTGCCCATTTTCTAATACCCTAGCATTAAGAAAAAAGGCGGACCAAGAAAGGAGGGGAGCTGAATACAACTAAGCTAAAACGAAAAAACCCGAAGCACTTTCTGATTAAAGAAGTACTTCGGGTTTTATAAATAGTGGCGGTGAGGGAGAGATTCGAACTCTCGAACGGTTACCCGTTACACGCTTTCCAGGCGTGCGCCTTCGGCCACTCGGCCACCTCACCTTAATCTACGAGCCTCATCGGCTGCAGATGGCGCGTACTATACGTAGTCGACTGTTTAGCGTCAAGCCCACAGCGGGAGTTTTTACCTAAACTTTTGTTTTTAAACGATTTGTTAACCACAAATCTTTTTACCATGAATAAATAGCATTTTTAAAACGAGTCAATATAAGGCCACTCTTGTACATAATCATTTATCGCTAATACTGGGGGCTTCTTTAATTTGCAATTTACATGGCCGACATAAATAAAGCCTAATATTTCTTCATTATCTTGCAAGCCTAACGAAACTTTCACAGAGTCATCACTCACCATTTCTCCTGTGCGCCAAATGGCACCTAAGCCCATTGCGTATGCAGCGGTCAATATATTTTGAATGCCTGCCCCCACTGCCAAGCGCTGTTCAAGCGCTGGTACTTTCGAATTTTCCTGAATATTGGCAATAGCCACAATCATGAGCGGAGCACGCTTAGGCATGCTCTTTAGTTTAGCAATTTTTTCTTCCGTTAAATCAGCATCTTTTTTTAATCCGGCTTCTGCAAATACCTGCCCTAGTGTTTCTAATCCTGAACCACGAATGGTCAGATAGCGCCAAGGTCGCATCCAGGCATGATCAGGTGCTCTAAAAGCCGCACAATACAATTGCTCTAATTGCTGTTGACTAGGCCCAGGCCCTGTAAGTTGAGCAACGGAAACTCGTTGAGTTATCGCAGTTATAGCATCCATAAGGTCCATTTCTATCATTTATTGTTAATTGAATATTTGATTGATGACATTTTAAACGCAATTAATATTTAAAAGCACGAAAAACTCAACTACAGAGCTTGCCTATTGCCACCTAATAAGGGTAAATAGGCGTCAAATTTTTTAATGTAGATGTTATGAGTACAGAGAAAAACACACCGGATTTCAGCGAAACCAGCATGCCCACGCAGGATTATATCTCTCGCGTACTCGGCTATGCGGCGGCTGGCATTACCTTAATGATAGGTACGATTGTAGGTTATTTCTCTAACAACATTCTATTAGTTGCCCTCATTGCCTTGGTTTACCCTCACCTACTTCAGTACTTTACTCGTTCATTCAGAACTCGCCATCCCTACGGTACGCGCCAAATTTTGATTCACGGCGATGCTATTTTATGTGGAATAATGTTAGCGCTTATTGGCTTCCCTCTTGAGCTGACAATTTTATTCATCATTATGATCAATACCAGTTTTATTGTGGTGGGCAGCATTACTGCTTGGACGTTCTGTGTTATTTCACTTTTTATTGGTGCCGCACTGGGAGTATTAGGTTTTGGCTTCACCCCTGCGAAAGAGATACCGACCGAGGTTTTCATTGCTGCCTCACTAGGTGTGGGTATGCACTTGGCGATCACCGCTTTCAACTCCCATCGCCAAGCTAGGGATTTAATGCGTTTAAAACGTAAATACCAAGGCCAAGTTGAGCGTTTTCAGCAATTATCGCACAAGGTTTCGAAATACATTTCCCCTCAAATTTGGGAATCGATTTTTTCTGGCCGCAAAGAAGTTCGTCTAGAAACGCAGCGCAAAAAACTGATTGTTTTCTTCTCAGATATTGTGGGCTTCACCGCACTTTCTGAGCAAATGGAAGCAGAAAGCTTAACCGATGTTCTAAATACTTACTTAACAGAAATGTCCAAAGTAGCCCTTAAGCACGGTGGCACTATCGACAAGTTCATCGGTGACAGTGTTATGGTTTTCTTTGGGGACCCTAAATCAAACGGCACTAAACGTGATGCCCTTGCCTGCTTAGCGATGGCTATTGATATGCGCCGCCACATGCAGATTTTGCGCAAAAAATGGATCGAACAAGGCATTAAAGTGCCACTGCAAATTCGCATGGGCATTAATACGGGTTATTGCACCGTAGGAAACTTTGGCACTGAAAGCCGCATGGATTACACAATTATTGGCCAGGAAGTCAATCTTGCGAGCCGCCTTGAAAGCAGTGCGGAATCAGGAGAGATCTTGATCTCTGAAGAAACTTACAACCTAGTTAAAGATAAAATAATGTGCCGTTTAAAGGGCAAGGTAGAGATGAAAGGTTTCTCTCAACCCGTGGCGACGTATCAGGTAATTGATTTTCGTCGCGACCTAGGCGCCAACCCTAGCTTTATTGAACACGACTCTGAGGGTTTCTCTTTGTACTTAGATACTCAAAAAGTAAAAAGCTATGACCAAGATCGTATCGCTGATGCTTTAGAAAGCGCGGCGAAAAAAATACGTAATAAGATTATTGCCTAGAATTTTTATAACACAAACCCACACACAATAAATCTATGAATAAAAAAGCCCAATAGAAGCACTGGGCTTTTTTATATTCTCACTTAGCAGCCACTCAGCCCCTAAAAATAATAGTCTTCTACTGGCGAATCGTTCTAAAATTAACCGCCTGCTTACTTTTATCTGAGCTGCGCATAGGATTAATATCCAAGCCACCGCGACGCACATATCGAGCATACACCGTTAACGACTCTGGCTGACAACGAGTCCATATATCCCAAAAGGTTCGTTCAACACACTGCTCATGAAAATCTTGATGTGTACGTAAAGAAACAATATAAGTTAGCAATGATTTCTCATCAATATGCGCACCTTTATATTCGATATAAATTGAACCCCAGTCAGGCTGACCCGTAACAGGACAATTCGATTTCAATAAATGGCTGACTAACAATCCTTCGAAATCTCCCGCTTCAGCGCCTGTTGCAAGGGTTAATATCTCAGGGTCTAATTCGTACTTATCCATTGAAATATCAAGATCATCAATGCATACCGACTTAGGCTCCGCAGGAAATCGATACTGCAACGATAAAATATCCACAGACACCCCTCCCCCTGCGGCGGCTGATAAATCTTTTTCCATACGCTGCTCAACCATTTCTTTATTGGCAAACTTCGTCTGATTGTAGGAATTTAAATACAATTTAAAAGACTTTGATTCAATCAAGAATGGACTAGTTGCCGGCAAGCGAAATTCAGCCATAGCAACTTGAGGAATCCCCTTATCATTCAGCCAAGAAACCTCATAACCATTCCAAACATCCTCACCAAAAAAAGGCAAAGAATCACGCTCAATACCAACCGAGCTCCAACCTTCTGCACGAGATATTGGAAATAATAATGTCGGGTCATACCGATCAATATAAGCCGAATTTTTACCTAATGGATTATTTTCACTGTGTACCGATGCCATAAAACTACCTACGTTTTTTCTTTAATTTTAACGATTAACTGCGCATGCCCGTGCCGCGCTTCAATAACCAAACACTAATACTCGACAATACGACAATGAAAGCCACTAACATAGCAATCGAAAATCCAACATTTACATCCGATATTCCCAATATGCCATAGCGAAAACTATTCACCATATAAAGAATAGGATTCAATTTAGATACATCCTGCCAGAATTCAGGCAATAATGAGATGGAGTAAAACACACCACCCAAATACGTTAAAGGCGTAATAATAAACGTAGGGACAATCGTAATATCATCAAACTTCGTGGCGAAAACAGCATTAATAAAGCCACCCAAAGCAAATAAAATCGCAGACAAAATAGTCACAATAATAACCACCGGCAAGCTATGTAATTGCAAATCGGTAAAATACAATGACAACAAGGTTACGATAATACCAACCATCACACCGCGAACCACACCGCCAATTACATACCCCGCCAAAATAACAGAAGGAAACACTGGAGAAACCATGAGTTCTTCAATTGATCGCTGAAATTTATTGCCAAAAAATGATGAAGATACGTTGCCATACGCATTGGTAATGACACTCATCATAATCAGACCAGGCACAATGAACGACATATAATCAACGCCATCCATCTTACCAATACGCGAGCCAATAAGGTTACCGAAAATAATAAAATACAAGATCATAGTAATAGCAGGAGGCAGTAAAGTTTGCTGCCAAATGCGCATAAAACGACGTACTTCTTTAATCACTATGGTACTAAAGGCAACCCACTGAATGGAAAAAACACTGCGTTGAATACGCTGATCGCTGTGCGCAGCACTAACATTTTTATTCATACTAGGATTCCTTATTCTGCGGGCTATTCTTTTGACTTTTATCATCCTGCTGCCCAGTATCTTTATGGTCATGCACCAGATTCACAAACAACTCTTCCAATCGGTTTGCTTTTGTACGCATGCTACGCACCTGAATATTGGCTTCTGTTAATACAGTGAAAACATCATTCAAACTCTGACCCTTACTCACTGCAATTTCTAAACAATCAGCCGCAACATGCACAAGAGAATAATCAGCTAACGGAGGCAAGCTGTCTAAATCACCCTCAACATCCAATATAAACGTCTCAGTTTTAAGCTGGCTCAATAATTCACGCACACTGGTATTAGTAACAATTTCGCCGTTATTAATAATCGCTATGTTTTTACACAATTGCTCAGCTTCTTCCAAATAATGCGTTGTTAAAATAATGGTCGTGCCTTCTTCATTCAACCTTTTCATGAACTCCCACATAGACCGACGCAGCTCAATGTCGACCCCCGCAGTGGGCTCATCTAAAATAAGAATTTGAGGCTTATGAATCAACGCACGGGCAATCATTAAACGGCGTTTCATGCCCCCAGAAAGCATTCTGGAAGTCTCATCCCGCTTATCCCACAAGTCCAATGCCTTCAGCAGGCTTTCGGCGTGTGCAGCCACTTGCTTCGCGGTCAAGCCGTAATAGCCCGCTTGAGTGATGACGATGTCATACACTTTTTCAAACTGATTAAAATTAAATTCCTGCGGAACAACACCCAAACACTGCTTAGCGGCAAACGTATCCGTTACCAGGTCATGCCCCATAATAGACACACTGCCAGACGTTTTTTGCACCAAAGAAGAAACGATGCCTAATATCGTCGACTTACCCGCCCCATTAGGGCCCAATAAAGCAAAGAAATCTCCTTGCTCAACGGTTAAATCAATTCCTTTTAACGCTTTAAAGCCATTTCCGTAGACTTTCTCTAGCCCTTGGATGGATAATGCAGCAGTCATATTAAACCTTTATCTAAAACCATTTACGATAGAACCCTTTAAATCGTATCAACAGAGTACAAAGAATGAACCAACGGCTCGCCTACCATGTAGAACTATTAAACCAACTAGCAATACAACTCGCTAAAGTGGAAACCTCAGATCAAGAATACAATCAAGAAAATACCATTCTACAGCAACTTGGCCAGCTGATTGAGTCTTTAAAGGACCCTTCTGCGCAACAGTATGATTCAGCGATCTTCGAAGGGCAGCAATGGCTGCATCGTTTTTTAACTCACAACCCAGAGTTGGCACCGGCTATTCACCGCGACCTGTTATGGTTTTTTGGTGGTGATTGCCTTCACTTTATGCCAGATGACGAAATTGAGAAATACCAGTTACTTGATGACGCGATGGCCGAAGCTATGTTACGTAATGCACCGTTTAATTATACGTTATCACGCGAAGCTATTTTCAAATAAGCGCTGCACTATAATCAGCCCCACCCAACCTATTAACTCGCGTTAAATAGATTGTGGGGTTTTTTTAGGCCTGCTATTTTTCGACACCCAAATAACAGACATAAAAAAAGCCGCTTCAGTTACCTGAAGCGACTTTTAGAATTTGGAGCGGAAAAGGAGACTCGAACTCCCGACCCCAACCTTGGCAAGGTTATGCTCTACCAACTGAGCTATTTCCGCTGAATGATTTAACTGATTCCTCAGCAGGATAACAACTTCACTTGTTAACCTCTAACTTGTCAATACGTTCTTTCGTGAGAAAGAATGGTATCCCCAAGGGGATTCGAACCCCTGTTACCGCCGTGAAAGGGCGGTGTCCTAGGCCTCTAGACGATGGGGACACACCGTTTGAGTGATGTGCATTCTACACATCAAATTTCGATTTGCAAGTAATTTATTCTTACAAATCAATAACTTAACTTTAGCCTAGTAAAGATAAATTATTTGGAGCGGAAAAGGAGACTCGAACTCCCGACCCCAACCTTGGCAAGGTTATGCTCTACCAACTGAGCTATTTCCGCATCACACATCGATTAACAACGTACTGATACCAATCTTTCCGAAGAAGGATGGTATCCCCAAGGGGATTCGAACCCCTGTTACCGCCGTGAAAGGGCGGTGTCCTAGGCCTCTAGACGATGGGGACGTCTTGTCTAATCAACGGCGCGCATTCTATGAAGGATACGTATTTGAGTCAACCCCTTTTTTACGTCTAGACTGTATTTATATAAATAAATCTCGTAAACGATGAATATAGGGTGAAACAGAGATATGTCTATTTCCAGTTTAATTTTAGCTGTCGTACTTGTCTGTACGCTCTGCATTATCAGTCTTTGGTTAGTACAACTAAAGCGCCAAAAGGCTATAGAGAAAGCACGTAAAACAATTATTTATAACGCGCAAATTAATCAACTCCTGCAGATTGCTGAAGCAACAGCGCAATATATTGACGATCAATTGATTCTGTTTTTAGCCAATCGTATCGATTACAGTGCACAGCTACTCTATCGCTCTAAAATCGTCCCCGACAAACGCAGCCAGAATACGATCGAACAAGCTCAAAACTGGGTGCTTGACCCTAAAAGCTTACGTAAGCAAGCTCGCAAAGGTAAAAAGGAGAGTCAGCAAAAAAGCTTAAACTTACTCAAGTCAATCATCCAGCATATTCGCCAAGGCGTTTTGGAGCAGCAGGTGAGTCGCAGTGAAGCAAAGTTACTTGCTCACTCCACAAGGTTCGGAAGAATAAAACTCAACTGCTTTCACTATCAGCAAGCGGCCGAAGAGGCATTAAGAAAAGGCGAGTTAACACAAGGCATCGATTCACTAAAAAAAGTGACAACATTGCTCAATAAGGCATCACCCCTTCCCAAAGATTTAAAACAACAGCTGATAAGTTGTCAGGACTTAATTGATAAAACGCAACTCACCCTAAATGACGAACGAGAGAATACAGGCAGTAAACGCCTAGAAGAAGAATTTGATAAAGAAGAAGAGCTGGATCAAAAGCAGGACTGGCAAAAAAAGCAGCTGTATGACCAATAGTTCGCTACAGCATACTCTCTCATCTAATATTACCGTTCTACGGCAATACGCGCAGTACAGCTTTTAACGTTTCTCTGAGTTTAATTAGGTGTTTATTATCAACATCAGCCTGACAAAGCAGTGCCTGTGGAATATGTTTAGCCGCCTCTCTTAAATCGATACCCGCCGTCGTTAAGCTCACAATAACAATGCGTTCATCTTTCTCACTGCGCTGACGACTTAATAAACCTTTAGCCTCCATCCGCTTCAGCAAAGGCGTTACCGTACCTGTATCAAGCTTTAACTTATCAGTGAGTTGACTAACCGCCAACCCCTTCCGCTCGTCTTCCAAGCCTTGCCACATAACCAACATAACCAAATATTGAGGATAAGTCAGATCCAGCGGCTTCAATAACGGCGTATAGTTTTGTATGACCTTGCGCGACAAGCTGTAGAGGCTAAAGCACAACTGGTTATCCAGGTGCAATTCAGAATACACTTCTAACGAATCATTTTTAAAATCTTGTGCCATCGATTTTTTAACCTGCCAATGCCGCTTCAATATCAGATTTCAATGCTTCAGGCTTAGTCGTTGAGGCATAGCGCACAACACTACCCTGCCTGTTAATCAAAAATTTAGTGAAGTTCCACTTAATCTTCTTTGTTCCCAAAACACCTGGCGCCTTAACCTTCAGCTCTTGATACAACGGCGCGGTATCATCGCCGTTTACTTCAATTTTGGAGAACATAGGAAAGCTAACACCGTAGTTTTTCTGGCAAAAGCTCGCGATTTCACTATCAGCACCCTTCTCTTGCTCACCAAACTGGTTACAAGGAAAACCTAAAACCACCAGCCCTTGCGCTTTATACTCTTCATACAAAGCCTCTAGACCTTCATATTGACTTGTAAAGCCACATTTACTGGCGGTATTAACGATAAGAACGACATTGCCTTGGTATTGCGAAAGATCCTGCATCTCTCCTGACAATAACGGCATTTTCTTATTTAGTAGTGACATGAATATATTCCTATTTCAGTTTTTAATGCATTTAATTTGCATTATTTAAACAGCTAAAACTATATTGTGCAAAATATTATTGATCAGAATATAATTTGCCTTAAGTTTTCTTAGTCTACGACTCTTTATCAACCTTATTTTCATCCAGTTTGATTGAGACTGAGTTAATGCAATAACGTAGCCCCGTCGGTGCAGGGCCATCAGGAAAAACGTGGCCTAGGTGCGCGTCGCAACGCTTACACACGACTTCGGTGCGAAGCATAAAGTGACTGATGTCTTTATGCTCTTCAACCGCACTTTCAGCCACTGGCTGACTAAAACTAGGCCAACCACAGCCTGCATCAAATTTTGATTCTGAATCAAACAACACTTCACCGCAGCAAATACACTGATATTGCCCTGCTTTCTCACAATCATGATATTTGCCGGTAAAAGGACGCTCAGTGCCTTTTTTCTGGGTAACGAAATACGTTTCATCATCCAATATCTCGGCCCATTCTGCGGGTGTTTTTACAATTTTACCTTTATCTGAACTCATTATTTATTACTCACTTTCAATCTCTGTAATTCTTTATCATTCAAGGGTATCATTAGCTGTTTATAATTTTGTGACTTTTTAATTTAAGGTGGAATGCGCTCCATGCAGGATATTCTCAAATCCAACAAACTGGCTAATGTTTTTTACGATATTCGTGGGCCCGTTGCGCATGCCGCCAAGAAAATGGAAGAAGACGGCCATCGCATTCTTAAGCTGAATATTGGCAACCCGAAACCTTTTGGCCTCGATGCTCCCGAAGAAATCATCCAAGATGTGATTCTAAACTTACCTGATTCTGAAGGCTATTGCGATTCAAAAGGTCTATTTTCTGCACGCAAAGCGGTCATGCAATACAGCCAACAAAAAGGCATTAAAGACGTAGGCATTGAAGATATTGTTCTGGGTAATGGCGTCAGCGAACTGATCGTAATGTCGATGCAAGGCTTGCTTAATAGTGGCGACGAAGTACTGATCCCTTCACCAGACTACCCTCTTTGGACCGGAGCAGTGAGCTTAGCTGGCGGCACGCCTATTCACTATCATTGTGATGAGCAATCCAACTGGTTTCCAGATATGGATGATATTCGCAAAAAAGTGAATAAAAAGACCAAAGCACTGGTACTGATTAACCCGAACAATCCAACAGGTGCGGTATATCCTGATGAAGTATTGCTAGAGCTTATTCAAATTGCCCGTGAAAATAACTTGATCGTTTTCTCTGATGAGATCTACGACAAAATTTTATTTGATGGTGCAACACATACGTCCACCGCATCACTGGCAGATGATTTATTATTCATAACCTTCAATGGTCTGTCTAAAAATTATCGTCTAGCAGGCTTCCGCGCAGGTTGGATGATCATCAGCGGTGCAAAACACCGAGCTAAAGACTATATCGAAGGTTTAGAAATGCTGGCATCGATGCGTTTATGCGCAAATGTGCCGTCGCAGCATGCAATTCAAACCTCACTTGGCGGCTACCAAAGCATTGATGATTTAGTCGCGCCTGGCGGTCGCATTTACGAGCAGCGCAACATTGCTTATGAAGCTTTAAATAGTATTCCTGGCATCAGCTGTACCAAACCTATGGGGGCGCTATATTGCTTTCCTAAAGTCGATATCAAAAAATTCAACATTCATAATGACGAACGCATGGTATTGGATTTATTAGAACAGCAAAAAATATTAGTGGTTCACGGCACAGCGTTCAACTGGGCGCAACCCGATCACTTCCGCGTGGTATTTTTACCTCGCCCTGAAGATTTAAATTTGGCATTAGATAAGATGGGGCAGTTTTTCTCCACTTATAAACAGCTGTAAATCATGCTAGATGTTCATATCGATGATTTCTTTAAAGACTGTGCAGTGATTTTACTGCACGGCTTTAAATACTTTCCAGCCAAACAAGTACTCTACGTTGAAGATATTTGCGGCCCTGACGAAGCGGATGAATTCGGTTTACACAGCCCAAGACATCTCGCTGGCTTTGGTGCCATTATGTGGTTACAAGAAGAAGGTTATATTCGTTTCAGTGAAGTCGATCGCCAAGAATCCGTAGATGATTTTGTACTCGCAAGCAAAGCCTTTACTCGCCTTCTAATAGTCAATGGTGAAGAACCCACTACTAGCCTTGCCCAAAAAATCGAGTTTGCACGCCTGCAGCATGATTCAAATTTACTGGCTCGTTTAATGCGAGATCATTTTTTACTCTCCTAAGCAGCTTTCCGCCCTTAAAAACTTCAGCACTGACCAAACTTTACGTATTTATCAATAAAGTTTAATCACAAGAGGCTGCTCTTCTATCAACTTCCTGTTAAGATAGTAATGGTTATCATTTACTCTCTTGAGGAAATTTCATGCGCTCTCTTTTATTAACCCTAGTTTTAGCCACCAGTAGTTTTGTCGCAAGCTTCGCCCAGGCTGAACAAGTCAATATTTACTCTTTTCGTCAGCCGTTTTTAATCGAGCCGATATTGGCCGAATTTACTAAAGAAACAGGCATTAAAACGAAAATCATCTTTGCCAAAGACGGCCTCATTCAGCGCATTAAACGTGAAGGTGAACTATCTCCTGCCGATCTTGTATTAACGTCTAATTTCAGCAAATTATTGCAATTAAAAGAAGAAGGCTTGAGCCAGTCATTTGAATTGTCTGATAACTTAAATAACATCCCTGAAAAATTTCGTGATCCAGAGTTGCATTGGATAGCCCTGACAAAGCGCGTCCGAAATATTTATTCATCTAAAGAGCGCGCAGGCGACCTAAGCAATATCCGCTATGAAGACCTAGCCGACGCTAGTTTCAAAGGCCGCATTTGTACGCGCTCAGGTAAGCACCCTTATAACTTAGGGCTTGTGGCATCTATGATTGCTCACCACGGCGAAGCAGAAACCGAAACTTGGCTAAAGGGCGTTAAAGCCAACCTAGCGCGCAAGCCTCAAGGTAATGATCGTGGTCAAGTAAAAGCGATTACAGAAGGCTTATGCGATGTTTCATTGGGTAATAGTTACTACCTAGGCAAGATGTTGCAAGACCCTAACCAGGTTGCTTGGGCGAATGCCGTTAACCTTAATTTCCCTAACCAAGCCGATCGCGGTTCTCACATCAATGTTTCAGGTGCAGTAATTGCCAAATACGCACCACATAAAAAATCAGCACAAGCTTTATTAGAGTTTCTATCGGCACAACAAGCACAGAACCTATACGCGGATTTGAATATGGAATATCCCGTTTCTCCTGACGCAGAGCCATCGGCTTTAGTTAAAAGCTGGGGAACGTTCAAAGAAGACGCACTACCGCTAGAGAAAATTGCTCAATACCGCAAGCAAGCATTAAAATTGATCGATAAAGTTCATTTTGACTTATAATCATTAATCTAAGTATCGTTGTTGTTATTATGATTGTTGTTATGATTGCTGTTATTGAATTAAAGTAACCTAGCTAAATGAATGTAAAACCCACTACAAGCCCGCACAAAGCGGGCTTGATCATATCTGCAAGCACAGCAATCATTTGCTTTGTTATGCTTATGCCGATTGTCGCCTTACTCGTCGAATCTTTATCGAGCTTGGTAATGCCTAATGATGCCGATCATACTTTTAGCAATTTAGCTGACAGTGTTTTGTGGGTGTACATTAAAAATAGTTTAGCCATCGTATCAGGCACTTTGCTCTTCGCATGTTTATTCGCCATTGCCCCTGCTTGGTGGTGCGCCCGCTATGAATTCTCAGGGCGACGTTATTTACAATGGATGATGGTTTTTCCCCTGGCGATTCCAGCTTATATTTCAGCCTACATTTACACCGACGCTCTCGATTACGCAGGCCCAATACAATCCAGTTTAAGAGATTTTTTTACTTGGCAGTCGCCCCACGACTATTGGTTTTTCGACATTCGTAGCCGTTGGGGTGCAAGTTTAATGCTCGGCCTAGCCTTATACCCCTACATCTTTTTATTACTGCGCAATACCTTCGAGCAAGGCTCACAAAGCCTGAGTCAGGCGGCTCAACTAATGGGTGCCAGTCCGCGTAAAATATTCTGGACCATTCACTTACCTCTCGCCCGCCCTGCACTAGCAGTGGGCTGTACTTTAGTTGCCATGGAATCGCTAGCCGATTACGGCACCGTGCAACTATTTGCCATCAACACCTTAACCACCGCTATTTATGACAGTTGGTTGGTATACGGTAGTCTTGCCAGTGCTGCCAAGATTTCCTGTTTAACGCTCTTATTTGTCATCACCCTGACCGCTCTTGAAAAAAACAGCCGAAAAAAACAGCTGCATTTTGATAGCCGCACAGGAAAGACGACTGAGAAAACAAATGCCAGCAATACAAAAACTGGCATAATTTGGTTATTTTGCGGTCTCGTTTTTTGCCTTGGATTTTTAATCCCCCTCATCACGCTAATCGGTTATTGCACAGATTATTGGCTAGAAAACATGAATGATGATGTATGGCAGCATAGCCAAAGCACCTTTATATTAGCCTTGACCGCTGCCTTTATTGCCACTCTACTCGCTATTGTATTCAACAGTCAGCAGCGCTTTACACCCAGCACTCAAAACCAAGCTAAATTAAGCTTGTCGTCTTTGGGTTATGCCATTCCTGGAACGGTTTTGGCGATTGGCATACTCATTCCACTAGGGCAACTTGATATTTGGCTAAATCATTTTATTCAGTGGCTAGGTTTCGAAAAAGTCGGACTGATATTTTCGGGTACCAGCTTTGCTTTGATACTGGCCTTTGTTATTCGTTTCTCGGCCATCAGTAACGGCAGCATTCAAGCCGTTTATAAGCAAATGCCCACCAATCTTGATTCAGCATCGACCATGCTTAAAGCCTCTCGCTTTAAAACATTCCATAAAATTCACCTGCCGATTATGCGGCCCGCCCTGATCAGTGCTTTTTTATTGGTATTTATTGAGTGTGTTAAAGAACTGCCCGCCTCTTTATTATTACGCCCCTTTGATTTTGAAACTTTAGCGACCTACGTCTATCAATTTGCCTCTGACGAACAATTGGAACATGCTGCATCCAGCGCATTACTCATCATCGTCGTCAGCTTACTCCCCATTCTGCTGCTCAGTCGTAGCCAGAAAATGCAATAAGGCTGTGCTGTAGAAATGAAAGATAAAAACATCAGTAACGAACGTTATACACAGAAAAAAACAACCGCTCTTGAATTATTAAACATTCAGCTGGCCATCAACAACCACACTATATTACAAGCATTAACCTTTGATTTAACCGAAGGTGAAATTCTGTGTTTACTAGGACCCAGTGGATGTGGAAAAACGACGGCGCTAAAGACCATTGCAGGATTATCCATTCCTCAACAAGGTCACATTAGTTTATTCGGTGATACTGTTTTTTCTGACAATATAATAAACCAGCCCCCTGAACAGCGCTCAATCGGTTTTATTTTTCAAGACTATGCTCTTTTTCCACACATGACTGTTAGCCAAAATATAGCGTATGGGCTATCGCATTTAGGTAAGCAAGAAAGACAACAACGTATTAAAGAAAGCCTTGAACTGGTTGAGCTCAGCGACCTTGAGCAGCGCTACCCGCACGAATTATCAGGAGGCCAACAACAACGTATTGCGGTCGCTCGTGCCCTAGCGCCTAAGCCAAAGCTGTTACTAATGGACGAACCTTTTTCTAACATCGACGGCCAAGTAAAACGCCGCATGATGGCGGATTTACGCCGACTATTAAAAGAACACAGCATCAGCTGCATTTTTGTCACCCATGCAAAGGAAGAAGCCTTCGCTTTTGCCGATAAAACAGCCGTCATGATCAACGGCCACATTGAGCAGCTCGATATCCCTGCCAAGGTATTCAATCAACCTAATACCTTTGCCGTTGCCGAGTTTATGGAAGCAGGCAATCTTGCAACCCTTAAGCACAGTCAGCAAGTACTCGATAAAATTCCACATCAATGGCCACGAGATATTGATAATTCCGGCTACTGGCTATTCAAGCCCCAACATCTAATTCTGAGCCATAGTCTACAAAATACGGGAATCGAGCTGATTGATAGCACCTATATTGGCCGTGGCTATCAACATGACATTGCCATTCGCTTAACAAAGAGTAATCATGCACCCACGGTTATCTGGAAAGCAGAAACCGAAACACCGCTAGGCATTGCTATTGGCGAAAACATCGCCCTTGAATATGACCAGCAGCCTCACTGGCTACAAGATTAAAAATAATCAGCCAAAAGTTTGGCTCTGCTTTATAATGAATTACTTAATACGGATTTTGGTTGAAATGGTAAAAATGCCCACCTATTCAATGGCACTACGGTTCATTATTTTATCCAGTTTTTGGCTAGCACTTTCTAGTGCTCACGCTGATTGGGGCACAACGGTCACTGCGGATGATAGAAACATCAACCTAGGTCCTAAACTAGAATGGATCGAAGACAGCACGAATGAAATAACCTTCGGACAAGTACGACAACTTCCTAAAAGCTCGTTTACGAATGGCTCTCAATATACGTTCAACAAGGGTTATACCTCGTCAGGATATTGGCTACGTTTCCGCTTAAATTTCTCCAAAGAACTTATCAATAGTCCGTGGCTATTAGAAATCCCTTTTCCACTCTTAGATTATGTAGCTCTGTATTCCCCCGACAAAAACAATGACTATTCCGTTATTTATACTGGTGATCGCAGCCCATTCTCTCAGCGAGATTTAGATACCACAGATTTCGTATTCAGATTAAAACCTGAACAAAAAAGCAACGTTTATTATTTACACGTAAAAACGAAGGATAGTTTACAAGTCCCTTTGCATCTTTGGAGTATTGACCACTTCCCCAAGCACAACTCTTATGTAAGCGGCATGCAGGGTATTTATTTTGGCATAATGATTGTCATGATCTTGTATAACTTATTTATTTATTTATCCATACGTGAACGAAGCTACCTTTACTATATTAGTTACATAACCACCTTTACACTGTTTCAAGCGAGCATCCAAGGCTATGCTTTCGAGCACCTTTGGCCAAACCAAACTAACTGGGCCAACATAAGCATTCCATTCCTAGGGGTTTTATCGTTATTTTTTGCTTCGCTTTTCGCCCGCTGTATTTTACAAACCCATTTATTAATTCCAAAGTTTGATAAAGGCCTGGTACTGACAGCCACCGCACTTTTCTTTACATTACCGTTGGTATTGTTCGCGCATTATGACATAGGCATTATCGCTGCTCTTATCTGTACGTTTGTCTTTTTTAATCTTGTGCTAGTGATCGCCTGCTTAGCGGCTATTAAAGGCAACAGAACAGCAAAAGTATTTGTTATTGCGTGGGGTATATTCTTAATCTCTGGCGTGATCAGCATGTTAGGGGCGGTGAACATCTTACCGATTGAATACGCCAGCCAAGTGGCCTTACAGGTAGGTTCTGCTATTGAAGTTATTTTGTTATCAATGGCTCTGGCTGATCGAATTAATTTAATTGAAAAAGAGAAAGTTGAAATAGAATCAAAATCTCGTGAAATTTTACTGCAAGCTAATGTTCAATTAGAAAACAGTAATCGTCTAAAAGATGAATTCATTGCTACCATCAGCCATGAAATTCGCACTCCAATGAATGGCGTATTAGGCTCAGCACAACTGCTTTTAGATACAAATCCCGACGAAAACCAATCACTCTACATCGATACAATTAATCGCTCTGGACAAACGCTATTAGAGATCCTAAATAACATTCTTGATTACTCTAAGATTGAAGCAGATAAACTTGAACTGGAACCTGTTGAATTTAATCTAGAAGAAATGATTAACGAATGCGCTGATTTCTTCAGCGTTCCTGCAAGTCAAAATAACATAAAATTATTTGTGAGAATTCACCGTAATACCCCCAAGAGAATCATTTCAGACCCTGTTCGGTTCAAACAAATTTTATTAAATCTGATCAGCAATGCATTTAAGTTCACCTCACGAGGGCAAGTTGTTATTAATGTACAACTCGCAGAGAACTTAAATGACCAATTATATATCGAAGTAGAAGACAGTGGCTGTGGATTAACCTACGATCAACAAAACATGCTATTTCAGCCTTTTGTTCAAGTAGATGCCAGTAGCTCGCGAGAAAAAGGTGGCACAGGCCTTGGTCTTGCCATTAGTAAAAAACTGACACGCTTAATGCAAGGCAATATAGGTGTTCACAGTTTGCCAGGGAAAGGCGCGACATTTTGGTTTACAGCAGCAATAAAAGTGACTGAAAAAGAAGATAACAACCGCTTTATTTGTGATAAAAGCGTCTGTTTATTACTGTCTAGCCATTATCAGGAAACGTTAATAAAAGAGCAATTGCAAGACTGGGAAATTAAAATTGCCAGCCGACACATGCTGAAATACGATACTGAAATTAATGTCATTAGCGATAACGCTAACCTCCCCGAACTATTAGATTTAGGGGTACCGGCACAAAATATTATTATTATTTCAGACAATCCGCACAAATTTGACGATGCGGTTCACGTTGTTATGTCACCGATAACGCCCCAAAAACTACGCCATGCATTACGTTCATGCAATTCACTTTTATTAAAATCCAGCATCTTAGATAAACAAAGGAAGGAAGAAAAGAAAACTCCAGATTTCTCACACCTTCGCGTATTAGCGGTCGACGATAATGCTGTCAACCGCATGATTATTAAAAAGATGCTGAGTAAATACAAAGTCGAAGCAGATATTGCGGTCGGCGGATTAGATTCAATGGAGCTTATTCGCGAGCAGAAAAAGCGTTATGATTTAATTTTAATGGATATTGAAATGCCAGTGAAAGATGGCTACCAGACAACGGATGATATTCGTAAATACGAGTGCGAACAGAATTTGGAGCCTTGTAAAATCGTTGCAGTTAGTGCCCACTCGATGAAGGAGTCTCGTGGTAAAGCGCTGATTTCTGGTATGGATGATTTCTTAAGTAAACCAATCGA
>Ga0115551_1000190_pt1 | contig 43046 bp, 40 predicted proteins | sample COGITO_mtgs_1103_FD_87179 | JGI IMG/M metagenome (GOLD analysis project Ga0115551, IMG submission 87179) | Pelagic marine microbial communities from North Sea - COGITO_mtgs_110321 | ecosystem: Environmental > Aquatic > Marine > Epipelagic | place: Germany:Helgoland, sampling site Kabeltonne... | reverse complement strand
TGTGACGCGAAGAAATTGGATAACCTGACTAGCGAAGATATTCCTGAAGGCTGGAAAATTAAAGAGGTTACGGGTATTGGGCAACTGGTGAAGGAATTTAAATTTAAAAACTTTGTCACTGCCATGCACTTTAGTAATGAAATCGCTGAATTAGCAGAATTACACAATCATCATCCTATGATTATTAGTGAGTGGGGCAAGGTTACACTCTATTGGTGGACTCATACTGCGAAAGGAATCAGTGCTCTCGATATTAAACTCGCCCAACTTTCTAATGAATTAAGCACCTCCTAACATAAGCTTATTAATTATAGGTTTAAGCTTAAATTAAATCTCAGCTCAATGGCTAATCCCAATGTAGTCGACCAGCATTGAGCGTCCTTCACAGCCTAATGATTTAATACTCACTTTATGCTTAAAATTAAGCGCCGCGAGTACTAACTGAAACTTTCTCTTTGCTACTTCTTGATTGTCACTATAAGACCGATACCTGTTTGACAATTTCCCGCCGCACTTATGTGATTTTAGTGACGTAAAGAAATCAAAGCCAGCCTGAGTATCGTCCTCTATTTGGTATAAAGAAATAATCAATAAGTTATTTTTTACATTATTCTCTTCGGCAAAAGAGGTTTGAATACCCCCTAGAACGAATGAAAATAAAAAAGCTACCTGAATCAATGACTTCATAAACCCTCCTTTAGATAAAAGTATAGCCAATTTTTTAAAACCATCATCAAACCTGAATATATGAACTATGCTGACATTAGAAATCTGATAAAAACATCAGGGTTAAGGAATGTTGATGGTCGTTAAAAATTTAAGAATATTATGCATCGGTTTATTAATGTCACTGAATTATGTTCAGGCGGCAGAACCTGATTTACCGCACATGGCTGAGCCAGCACCGACTCTCTATACAGGCTTTGGCCAATTATTAGATGACGATAAAACGCTGGTCTTAGAAGAATTAATGGACTTAGATCAAAATATTCAGCGTATCGCACTTTATCATAATGGCGATCGCTTGCACCGCTTAATCCCCAAGCAAGTGCACCAAATGATCGAGAATAAACTCATGCGTCGTTTAATTGCGAATGGCCGTTTTGATGTCATTCAATGTCTCGAATGTCGAACGACTAAAGTAGTGATGGCTGTTGATGAGTTGAAAATATCACAAGCTGCTGAAAATAATCAGCAATTAAGAGCGCTATCAAAAAAAGTGCGTGCAGATGCCTTTATGTTCTGGAGTGCATCCGTACATGAAAATAAATTTACTATTAATTTGCGCTTAGTCGATGGTAAAAATAATGAGCTGCTATGGCTGAAAGAATATTCTAAAAAAACCACTCAAGAAGCGGAAGAAAATGATTTTGATAGAGTTCAATATGAATTCATTGTCGGCGCTTGGGGGGTGAAAGGAAAACGTGAAAGTACCGTTGCCGCCGGGAGTACTGAACTAAAGGGAGCAACAGTTTTTGGTATACGTCGTAGAGAAAGCACAGAGTTAAATGAAGATATTGAATATACCTTAGGCTTTGAATACTTCACAAACTATTCGTCTGAAGAACTATTTGATCTCAGTGGTTATAACCTTGAAGGTCGAGTTATTGCAGATATTCCTGCCTTAGATGATGTGCTGGATACGAAAGTTTATCTTGGCATAGGGCAGTCATTTTTTAATGATGCAAACAGTCTGATCTTTCGTTTTGGCTTTGAATTTCCCTTCTTTAAAGACGGATTTATGGATTTTGGTGTGATGTATATGCGAGAAGCCAATGTTAAGTGGAAGACCGATGCTGCGTTTGAAGAAATAGGCACTTTCGGTGGTGCAAGTTATGACTTAACACTCGGTGTGCGCTTCTAAGGACGAATTATGAAACAGTTAATAATTGCTTTATTGATAGTATTAATCAGTGCATGTACGCATGAAAGAACAAATAGAATGCTTACCCAGTATGGTGATAGTCAGCCTGATTTATTGGGAATTGGCGAACAGAGTACTGAAGCAACTGCTGAAATCTCGCTTGAGACCATAGAGAAGCGTAAGCAAGTTGCTGATTTAGCAAAAAAGAATCATGGTTTAATGCACATCCATCGCTACGGCCCGGGGTTTGATGTCTTAATGACATTAGATACGGGGGATAGCGATGTTAGTTTTAGTATGGCGCTGCCTTCAACACCGGGAAGTCTGCAAGACTCACTTCGAAGTGATTTACAAAAAAGTGCAGAAGAAATTGCTGAACAAAACAAACAAGTTCTTGAAAGCTTGGATGACGATAAAGCTGAACTTCATCATGAAGAATTAGATGAGCGCAGTGAATTAATTGAGCAAAAGAAAATTCAAGACTTTCAAGCTTCAACAAAGCACATCTTTAGTGCGCAGTCTTTATTTTATAAAAAGCAATATTGGCAATCATTGGATGAAACTAATAAAGCGCTAGAGCTAGTTCCAGACTCTGCTCAAGCGCATGCTTTGAAAGGCAGCATTTATTACAAAATGGGATTAAGTGCTGAAGCCAAAGCTAGTTGGCAGCAAGCGTTAGAAATAGATCCAACGATGGAACAAGTCAAAACCAGTTTGACGCGCTTGAAGTAGGGGAACGGAATATGAAATTATTGATACAAGGTATCCTCAATCTGTGTCTGATCTGTGCAGTAGCTTATCCTATTGTGAATGCTACGGCTGAGACTGGGAAAACCTTTGAAGTACCGGCTAAAAAAGATGAAATCGAAGAGGTACGTTTTAAAGATGAAATGGAAGCGCGATTGAATCGAGACTTACAGGCATATCTTGGGAATAATCGCTTTATCATTCATGTTGAAGCCGAATTGAAAAAAACACGTACTGTTGTAAAAGAACGATCTAATACCGCGGCTAAGAATATTCCAGAACGCCCAGTATTTACTTCACAACCTTTGCCAGTATCAATCGATAATCGAACAAGAGAAATCGAAGAAACACTCCCTGGGCTTCCGACCAGTGATTTACCCATTTTCGAAGATAACAGTGTGGAAGTCGATGCGTTGAAAGGCCGTGTTCAGCAATTAGAGAATGAGCGGCAGCAAGCTCTGGGATATGCTGAAAAATTACGCCAAGAAGCTGAAAAGCAGATAGAAAAAATTAAAGAAAAAACGCTAGGTTATAGAAATTCTATTAATAAACTCACTATAACCGTTGTATTAGATAAAAGTTTAAAAGATCAGCAAATAGAATTCATTCGTAATTTGATTACTCGTAAAGCGCGCTTAGATGAATTACGAGGAGACTCTTTAAGCATTGTTCGTACAGAGTTTAAAGACGTTAAGCAAGATGTTGTACTGGATGGTTGGCAACAATATCAAGGCTGGATCATGTTAGCTTGTTTTGGCTTTATGATGTTGTTATTACTGCTGGTGCTCTATTTATTTAATAAGCGCTTGAGTGAGAGTCTAAAAGAGAATCAGCGAAGAAGTGATAACTTTGATAGCCTGACTGTTCCGGCTGCCGTTGAAATGGCTCCTATTGATCATTCGGAAAATGATGGTAATGATAAGCGTCGTCAGCTTAATGAAATGCGCCAAGAGCTCGTGACGATTGGCTTAGGCCAGCCACAGCTATTTCAACAGCGTATTAACGAACAGTTAAATAGCGGAAATAGTCAAAATGTAGCGGCCTTATATGAAGTATTAGGAAAGGGGTTGTTTCGCAGTCTTTGCCCAAAAATATTAAATTCTGATGCTGAAACTTTAGCAGACCAAGTCGCACAACAGCCTTTAGATAATGAACAAAAACTTACTTATTTAAATAATCTGCGTCACGAGATGTTAAAAGCGTTAAGTGATGATGAAACGGGTAATGCTCCCTTTGCTTTTTTGGAAAAATTAAATGATTCACAAGTTTTATATTTAATAAAAGAAGAAGAAACGCGGATCAAAGCGTTGGTTTTATCGCAAGTTCCTGCAAAAAGAGCAGCCAGCTTAGTGCAGCGACTAGAGGGGCGTGAGCAATCTGCGGTAGCGTATGAATTGGGTGAGTTTGAAACCTTACCCGTATCAACCTTCAAGGACGTTGCGGATCGTTTAGCACAAAAATCTTTGAATGTTCCAAGCTTTGAGAATGTATCTGCGAATGGTCTGTCAGTATTAATTAATATGCTAGACACCATGAGCAGTGGTGAAGAAACTCGTTTACTTAAAACATTAAAAGCGGATAAACCTGAAACCTATTATCGTTTGCGCCAAGTATATTATACCTATGCTGATTTGATGCGAACCCCTGAGCGAGTGATTGCGAATGAGCTTAGAGATGTTGATCGTACGGTGATGGCGTTATCGCTATGCCATACTACAACCGAATTCAAACGACATGTGTTAACGGGGTTGCCAGCCAAGCTACGATCTTCTGTCATTGCAGAATTGAAAATACAAGAAGGCCAAGCAGCACAAGAGCAAACTGAGCAAGCTAGAAATCAAGTTGTGGCTAAGATGCGTGAAGTATTAAAAGCAGGCCGCTTTTCTATGGAAGAATTGATCGCTGTTGCGAATCCAAGTTAAGGATCAAGTATGAATCGATTTTCGTTTAGTACACTGGTTGGGATAACAGTCGCTATTAGCCTTTTCATGTACGCTATTGTTTCGAGCACCAATAACTATTTGATGTTTATTAGTGTCTCAAGCTTTGCTTTGGTGGCGGGAAGCACGTTTGCAGCCTCTTTGATTAGCTATACCACCGCAGACGTCCTTACCGCGATTAAAGCATTATTTGAGACCTTGTTTCATGCGCCGACCAGTTCGAAACATTTACGCGGCCATGTAGAGCGCTTTATTGAATGGGGAAGTATTTATCGTCAACAAGGTATTGCGGGATTAGAGTCTTCGCTAACGGACAAAGAGCGCAGAGATCCATTTTTAGCACACGGTATGGAGCTATTAAGCAGTGGTTATAAAAACCATGACATTCGTACTATTTTAACCGATGACATGGACGCTTTCTGGCAACGAATGACTGTCGAGTCAAAAGTATTAAATACGATGGCTGTTTATGCTCCCGGCTTTGGTATGGTTGGTACCATCATCGGTTTGATTATTATGCTCGATAATATGAATGGCGATATGGCCGCCTTAGGTAAAGGTTTGGCATTGGCATTAATTACAACGCTATATGGCGTTGTATTGGCCAACATTTTCTTTAGACCTGCTGCCAACCAAGTGACCGAAAAACAAGAATCATTATACTTTCGTGATCAAATGATTGTTGAAGGGTTTGTATTGTTAGCCGAGAAGCGTGACGCATTATTTATGCAAGATCGATTAAATGCTTACCTCAAGCCAAGTGCACGTTATCAGCCAATAGAAGAAGAGCTGTAATGACAGAGTCGGTTTCTAATAAACACAGGGGGCTAAGACGTCGTCGCCCCAATTTTGAGGATTCATCCAGCTCTTGGTTAATTACCTACTCTGATGCAGTTACTTTGCTGCTCGCTTTTTTTGTAATGATATTATCTGTCTCAGATTTGAATCAGGGAAAAGTGGAAGCGCTAAAAGAAGGTCTAACAGAAGCGATGACAGGAGAGGCGCCTCCTACACCATTTACCGATATTAAAAATGGCTTAGAGCAATTAATTGAGCAGGATGGCTTGCAAGATCAAGTCTCTGTTACTCTAGATAAAGAAGGTGTGAAAATAGAGTTTTCAAATGTTTCATTATATCAATCAGGTTCGGCCGATATTAAAATTGATGCGATTAAAACACTGAATAAAGTAACTCAAGTTATACTAAAAACCAGCCATAAGACTCACATGGTCGAAGTGGGTGGGCATACTGATAATGTTCCAATTCATACCGAAAAATTCCCATCAAATTGGGAGTTGTCGTCTGCGCGAGCAACCAATGTTGTTAAGTACTTATTAGCAGAAGGAATCGAAAAAGAACGACTAAAAGCGGCAGGTTACGCCGATAGCCGACCTAAAGAAAACAGCCTTAATTTACCCCTCAATCAGCAGCGTGAAAATAATCGACGCGTCGTTATTTTTGTAAAGCGTTACTAGCGTTACATCATCAAACCCATCACTCAAGATCTTAATTCATAGATGACATGAAAGTGTCATCTAATGTTATTAAATCTGTCACTTTCATAAGCTACTCTGCGCTCTCCAGTAATTAATTTATAATAATTGAGAGAGAATAGATTATGGAACTCCTTCAGAAAAACGCTTTATACAAGGCGGTATTACTCGCGATGACAACGAGTATGTTAGTTGCTTGCGGCGGAGATTCGGATGGCGACGATGGTATAAATGGTGCTAGCGGTGCTAACGGTACTAATGGTGCTAACGGTACTAATGGTGCAGACGGTCAAAATGCGGGAGGACCTGTTTCAGTAATTGACCCAGCAAGCCTTGTTTTTACCGGTGTAAAAGCCCCAATGACTGATGCTGAAAAACGTACGGTTTTAGCCTCTGATGCCATGATTGACGGTAAGGTTTATGGCGGTGCTTATAAAACATTAGTACGTTCTGGTGAGGATGTTAATGGTATCTACTTTGGTCAATTAGTTGATGAGTCGGGTAGCGTATTAAAAGCGGGTGATGGATCTATTAAAATCTCTGATTCAAATGAATTTACCTCATTATTACCGATCGGCAATAAATTATTCTCAGTTTCTCAGTTTGAAAGTAAGCCAGGTGCAATGTTCTTGATGGAATTAAATCAAGATGCTGTCGATGGTGAGTTAACTGTAAAAAACATGAGCCAAATAGACCAGTCTGGCATTGATGGAGGCTGGGTTCATTGCGCGGCATCCGTAACCCCTTGGACAACGCATTTAGCGTCAGAAGAATATGAGCCGAATGCTCGTTCTCTGGTTACAGGGTCTGATGCTCAATCCGATGGCTATACAAGTGGCATGTTGGATTATTACGCCGATATTAACCAATGGAATCCGTATTTCTATGGTTGGAATATTGAAGTCGTTGTCTCAGAAGATGCTCAAGTAACAAGTACAAAGCATTATGCAATGGGGCGTTTAGCATTTGAACTTTCTTATGTGATGCCTGATAAAAAAACAACCTATATGACGGATGATGGAACGAACGTTGGCTTATATATGTTCGTTGCTGATACAGCTGAAGATCTGAGCGCAGGAACGGCTTATGCCGCTAAATGGAATCAAACGTCTGCCGATGGCATGGGCGCGGCTGACTTAGAATGGATTTCTTTAGGTCATGCGACAGATGCTGAGATTAAAGATTATGTGAAAGGCACCAACGGTAAAACTGTTGCAACTTTCGCAGATATCTTCACGACGGCAGATGCGACAGGATCGACATGTCCTGATACTTTTACTGCGGTTAATGCCGGTGGTAAAGGACTTGAGTGTTTGAAAGTGAATGCAGGTATGGAAAAAGCGGCTTCTCGTTTAGAGACACGTCGTTATGCTGCATTAATGGGTGCAACGACAGAATTCAGAAAAGAAGAAGGCGTTACTTTCGATAGTAAGCGTAACAAGCTGTATGTTGCTATGTCATCTATTGAAAAAGGCATGATGGATAATGACTCAAATGATTTTGGTGGGCCAAATCACATTGCACTTAATACCTTAAACAAATGCGGTGGCGTATACGAATTAGACCTTGGAGCAAATGCTGGAATGGGGTCCGACTTTGTTGCACAAAACATGAAGGGCCTGATTGCTGGTCGCCCAGTCGATGGCAGTGGTTATGGTACAACAACCGAGCCTCAAGCTGTTGGTTATGAAAATGGTAATAAGTGTCACATTGATGGAATATCAAACCCAGATAACGTTACGTATATGACGGGCTACGATAAGTTAATTGTCGGTGAAGATACGGGTTCTGGTCACCAGAATGATGTTATTTGGGCTTATGACTTTACCTCAGAAGATCTTGTTCGAATTCAAACCACACCTTATGGTTCTGAAACAACGTCTCCTTACTGGTATCCAAATATCAATGGCTGGGCGTACATGACTTCAGTTATTCAGCATCCTTATGGTGAGTCTGATGGTGGTGAGAATACTGGGGCAGGAGAAGCGCGTGCTTACACGGGTTATGTCGGTCCTTTCCCCGCTGTAAACTAATCGTAATAATTGCAGGTTAGTATTGAAAGGGTGGCATTAGCCACCCTTTTTTTATTGAGAATATGTGAATTATGTTTCGTTCTATTAATTGTACTATTAATCGTACTATGCCTTGTCTGATAGTTTCTTGCTGTGTAGTTTTATGCCTTACGGCTTGTGATTTTTCTCAAGCTGATGAGCCTTCTCAATCGAATGAGCTTTTCCAATCTAATAGTTCAGCAATAGATAAAAGTGTATTAACCAGTGATGTACTCAATAACCCCACTGCTTATATTCCCCCGCAGTGTTATACAAAAACTACCGCCACAGATGGCGCGATCCATAATCCTTGTTATGTTTGTCACACGGCCAGTAAAGCGCCCAATTTTTTAAATGATACCGATGTTCAGCAAGAACTTGTATTTCCTGAACCGGGCGTGATTAATCGTTGGGACAATATGTTTAAAGATTACAGTAAGCAAGTAGCCAAGATTAGCGATGAAACAATACTAAAGTATGTCCGCCAAGATAATTATAAAAACAGTCAAAATGAATTAATTTTAGCAGATAAATTACAAGCTTTACCTGCAGAGTGGGATAGAAATAAAAACGGCCAATGGGATGGGTTCATTCCCGACAGTTATTACAATTTTAATGACAAAGGATTTGATGTCGCCCCTAGTGGTGAATTAACAGGTTGGCGTGTCTTTGCTTATTATCCTTTTTTAGGCACCTTTATGCCTGTTAATGGTTCCACTGACGATGTCATGATTCGTTTACCAGAGATATTTAGGCAAGATGATAAGGGCATATTTGATGAACGGGTTTATGAACTCAATCTATCTATTATCGAATCACTGCTAAAACAAAAAGATATTAATATTGCTGAAGTGGATGAAAATTTATATCAAGTAGATTTGAACAAAGATGGCAAGTTGTCACACACAAGTACTATTCGTTTTTCATGGTCTCCAAACGATAATATTTTTATGAGCTACGTTGGCTTGGCTAAAGCTAAGCTGGCGGCTAAAGAAATAAATCTAGCAGCAGGACTTTACCCCGTTGGCACAGAGTTTCTTCACAGTGTTCGTTACATCGATGAAAAAGACGGCAATACAGCAATGGCTGCTAGGATGAAAGAGTTGCGTTATGCCCGAAAAGAAAACTGGCGTAATTATTACCAGCTAGAACGCATTGCGACGAAAGAAGTAAAAGAACGCCATGACTTTCCCGATAGAACCAAGCAAGTTATCGGCAATATGGAAGTTGGATTAACCGTAGCGCAAGGTTGGACGTATCAAGGTTTTATTGAAGATAAGCAGGGCGACCTTAGACCCCAATCTTATGAAGAAAGTTATTTTTGTGTCGGTTGTCATAGTGGCACCGGAGCCACCGCAGATACCACTTTCTCGTTTTCGCGAAAATTTGATAGTGACAGTTTTAAGCAAGGTTGGTACAGCTGGCTTGAAAAAGACTTAGCTGGAATTAGCGATCCATTACGAAATGATGGCTTAGGTGAGTATGGATATTATTTAACTCATAACCCGAGTGGTAATGAATACCGCAATAACGATGCGGTCAAAAATAAGTTTTATGATAAACAGGGTAATAAAAAAACAGGTGCTTTTAATGATCTGAAAACAGATATCAGTACCTTGTTAATGCCTGACGTTAAGCACGCGCTGATAATGAATAAAGCCTACAAGGTTATTGTTGATGAACAAAGTTATAGCCAAGGTCGAGATGGCCATGTTTCTGAGATTGTTAATATTCACAAAGAAGTCGAGTTAGGGCAGGATACCGGCATTGTTGATGTGCTTAATTTCCACTAGTTAATCATAAATAGGAATTGCCAGAGAATTTATTATGATGCATCTAGATTTATTATCTGAATTTATTTTAGCCTGCTTTATTATGGGTTGTGGTATCGGCGCTGATGTAGCGATTGCTACGTTTGTTAGAGCGCATCAATTAGCTAAGCAAAAACAAACGAGATACTGGGTTGTCGGGGTGACGGTTACTCATACCGTATTTCCAATGGTTGGCTATTTATTAGCGTATTTTAGTATTCAGTCTATTCCTCTATTAACCCCAATTGTTGGGGTGCTCGCTTTTTCATTCATTGCTTATTTTCTCTGGCAAGAACTGAATGGTTATTTAAATTCTGATGAAGGCGATCATGACGATCGACAATCGTTGGTCACATTCGCGTTGATTTTAGCCGTCAGTTGGGATGCTTTGTGGTCAGGCCCTGCTAAATCTGCACAGGTAATGAATTGGCCGCATGAGCTAGTGTGGGTTTCATTTATTGTGGTGGGCTTCTTTGTTGCACTGTGTGCCTATGCTGGCTTACGGCTGGCTAAAAGGTTTAAGCAAACGAGTACTGAGTTCTCTGTCTTTATTATCGTAGGATTATGGATTCAATATTCAGTCATAGCGTATTTTGGCTTGCTGGCCCTTTTACGCTATACACTGTCATTAATGATTGATAGTTGGCAAGTATTCTCGATTTCATCTGCAGTAGTTGCGATCGTAATGATGCTGCTCTTTATTCGAAATCAAAAAAACTTACCTGCACAGAAAACAGTTACTTAACTATTTCATAACAAGGGATGTAATCGCCATTAATTTTCATGCGCCCTTGAGCCGCCATTTGGGTTAATAACGCATCCATTGCATGCATGATATTCGCGTCGCCATTGATCTGAAATACGCCATGCTTTTTCACAGCCATAACACCATCTTCTTTTACATTACCTGCAACAATTCCAGAGAATGCACGTCTTAAATTGGCTGCTAGTTCGTGTATGGGCATCGATTTTGATATTTCTAAAGCGGCCATGTTTTCATGCGTTGGTTCAAAAGTCTGTTGAAAACTTTTTGCAATCGTAATGCCCCAGTTGAAAAAGAAAGCATCGTTAGTCGATTTACGATACTCCAAAACGTCGACTAAACCTGATTTCATTTTCTTAGCAACTCTTACTGGATCATCAATCACAATGTCGTATCGTTGCTGTGCTTTTTTACCCAAGGTTAATCCAATAAAATCATTTACCTGATCAAAGTATTCTGCACTCTCGGCAGGGCCTGTGAGTATCACGGGAAAGGGCATGTCTACATTGCTTGGGTGTAATAAAATACCTAATAGATAAAGTATTTCTTCTAACGTACCTGGGCCGCCAGGGAATATGATAATGCCATGAGATAAACGGATGAAGCTTTCAAGGCGTTTTTCAATGTCGGGCAAAATAACCAATTCATTAACGATAGGATTAGGTGCTTCCGCGGCTATAATTCCTGGCTCTGTAATACCAATGTAGCGGCCCGTTTTTATATGTTGTTTGGCATGACCAATGGTTGCACCTTTCATTGGGCCTTTCATCGCGCCTGGGCCGCAACCTGTACCCACATCTAAGCCCCGTAAACCTAATTCATAGCCAACTTTTTTACTGTAGTTATACTCTTCACGTGGAATAGAGTGGCCACCCCAACAAACAACCAGTCGAGGTGAATAATCAGGTTGTAAAATATTAGCATTACGTAAAATATGAAAAGTGGCGTTGGTAATATCTTCGCTATTGTTCAAATCAAAGCGCTGACTTTGAATCACTGAATCTTCGGTATATAGAATATCTCGTAGTACCGAAAACAAATGCTCTCTAATACCTTTAATGATGACACCATCTACAAAGGCATGAGAGGGTGCGCCTTTCACGTCGAGAGTAATGCCTCGGTCTTCTTGACTGACTCTAATATCAAAATCATGAAATTGCTTTATGGAGGATAAATAATCGTCAGAATTGCTTCCGCAATTTAATACCGCAAAAGCACAGCGACGGAAAAGCTCGTAGGTTTTACTGTTGATATCGCATATTTGTGAGACTTCATGTTTCGATAAAACCCGTAAGTTTTTCTTCGGGTGTATGTGTGCGTTAATTGTGTGCATATAAAATCCTTCTGTGTGCATTGTCTGTTAGTCATCATTAATTGAGTTAAGCCCATAGCTCTAAAGGCCCGTAATGGCTGACTATTTTTATGATATCAGTACGAGTAACAATGCCTAATAGTTCATGTTGATCTGAAATAATCGGTAATGCGCCAAGGTCATACTCATACAGCGTACGAGTCGCTTGACGAATATCGGTATCGGGAGAAAAACAAAATACACGTTGTGTTGCAAACAGCATGATGTTTTTCAGGTTAATATTTTCTTGTATGCCTGGGCCTTGTAAAATATCGCGTTCGGACAGCATCGCTAAAACAGTATTGTCTTCAGCGGTAATAGGAATATGTTGGAAGCGATGGCGCTGAAAAAGCTGCCAAGCATCGGCAACGGTTGCTTTGGGGCTTAGGCTTACGACATTCTTTGACATGATATCGGCGAGTAGAAAAACTTGGCTGGGTTCTTTTTCGGCTTGGCGCTGTTTTTGAATGCTGTACGGATCTGCACGTTTAGCAATGGCCTGTTCAGAAGACTGTTGCGTACTGTCTTGTGTTGGTTGCTTTGCATTATGGTTTTGTTGAGGTTGTTGATTATTACCCGAGAAGTGATGGTATTGGTCAATACCTGAACTACTTTTAGTCGCTTGAACTTTGATTGAATCTCGAGTATCTGCTTTTTGCGGTGTAACCACACGCCTGCCCATCTCTACAACGATCAGTGCCAACTTGATTTCCTATTCTAATATATACAAATCACTACTTTCTTCATAAGACCACTATCTATATTCTAGTGCAAGTTTAATGGTCTAATGTGAGTGATGGTGCGAGTGGTTGTGCGAGCGCTATCACCTAGTAAAATACAGTATATAGAGTGTATCGAGTAAACAATGGAACAAGTGTATAGATTAACCATATCTTGCCCTGATCGGGTAGGGATTGTGGCAAAAGTCGGAGAGTTTGTCTCCTCTCATGGTGGTTGGATTATTGAGGCGAATCACTACGCCGATACTTCCGTTGAGCAAGGGGGCAGTGGTTGGTTTTTTATGCGTCATTGCATCAAAGCTAATTCCTTGCCGTTTGGCCTAGCAGAATTCAGAGAAAAATTTGCCGCCATCGCTGAAGAGTTCGGAATGGATTGGCAAATTAATGACAGTGCGCAAGCAAAGAAAATTATTCTAATGGCGAGTAAAGAAAGCCATTGCTTAAGTGACTTATTACACCGCGTACATAGCAAAGAATTATTCTGCGAAATTCCCTGTGTTATTTCTAACCATGACGATTTACGTTCTATGGTCGAATGGCACGGTATTCCATTTTTCCATGTGCCTGTGGATAAAAATAATAAGCAAGAACACTTCGATCGGGTGAATAGCATTATTGCTGAGCACAAAGCCGATAGCATTGTACTTGCTCGCTATATGCAGATTTTGCCTGCAGAAATTTGTCAGCAGTACGCTGGGCAGGTAATTAATATTCACCATAGCTTCTTACCGTCTTTTGCGGGTGCTAAGCCTTATCATCAAGCAGCAGAACGCGGCGTGAAGTTAATTGGTGCTACTTGCCACTATGTAACAGAAGAATTAGATGCTGGGCCTATTATTGACCAAGACGTCATGCGTATTAGTCATCGTGATAGCATTGAAGATACAGTACGTTTAGGAAAAGATGTTGAGAAACAGGTCTTGGCACGTGGCGTAAGAAGTCATGTTGAAGATCGTGTTTTATTACACGGTAATAAAACCATCGTATTCTAAAGAAAAGACAACGCTGAGATGCAGCGTTGAATAATAAAAAGGGCGCTAATAAGCGCCCTTTTTTATTTACCATCGATGTTAAGCGAGAGGTCTTACTTTTTATGGTAAGACAAAGCGACATCAACTTCATCAATAGATCCCATCACCACAGAAACACGCTGATGAATATCGGTAGGTGTTACTTCCATAATAGGGGTGTGAGCGGTACTGGCTTTACCACCGGCTTGCTCGATCAGCATGCTCATAGGATTTCCTTCGTACATTAAACGCAGCTTACCTGGCTTAGAAGGATCGCGGTTATCGTATGGGTACATAAAAATACCGCCACGAGTAAGAATACGGTGAACTTCAGCAACCATGGCTGCAACCCAGCGCATGTTATAACGCTTACCTAATGGGCCTTCTTCACCTTGTAGCAAATCGGCTACGTAGTTTTGCATCTCAGGCAGCCAAAAACGCTGGTTAGACATGTTGATTGCGAATTCTTGAGTTTGTGCTGGGATTTGAACATTTTCACGCATCAACAAAAACTCACCTGTTGCAGGATCCATTGCGAAAGAATGAACACCCTGGCCAGTGGTTAGCATCAAGATAGTGGATGGGCCATACAAAACATAACCGGCAGACACTTGTTCGGTACCGGCTTGCAAATAAGCTTCAGGTTTCGAGGCATCAACGTCTTTCGTTGTTTTTAAAATCGAGAAAATAGTACCAACGGTTACGTTCACATCGATATTGGAAGAGCCATCTAGCGGATCAAACAAGACTAAGTATTCGCCGTTCTCGTTACAGGCAACAGGAAAGTCTTCTTCTTCACTTGCCATGCCTTTGACCATGCTCATGCTGGCAAGCTGGTCTTTAATGATGTCGTTAGAGATGACATCTAATTTCTTTTGAGTCTCACCTTGAATATTCTCTTCGCCTGCACAACCTAAGATACCTGCTAATGCACCCTGTTGCAGTTTGTTAGAAATATCTACACAAGAAGTCATAAGACCATTAAGGATGGCAGCAATATCGCTAGGAGTATTGTGCGCTTGCAGGAAAGAAGGCAAAGATTGCATATCTGGTTCTCGGCAGTGATGAGACGAATGAGTAGGTGAATATAAAACTGCTGCATCTTACCTGAAGTTGGCTTCAGTTTGAATGCCTAACGATTGAACAGTCGTCTAAGACAACAAAGAGTCTTAACGAATAATACTAAAATATTAGTAATGCGTCTTAGCCCCGTATGGACTGACCTATTGGTCTCTCACTAGCGACGAAAGGCAAGAGCAAGTACACTAGCGCAATACGATTATTGTGGTAGTTGGTATGCATCTTCATATTTTGGGTATTTGTGGCACCTTCATGGGCAGTCTTGCCCAATTAGCAAAAGCTCAAGGGCATAAAGTAACGGGTTCAGATCAGGGGATTTACCCCCCAATGAGCGATCAACTTGCGCAAGCGGGCATTGACGTTATTGCAGGCTTTGATCCTGAGCAATTAGATCCCGCACCAGATTATGTGATCGTTGGTAATGCCATGAGTCGCGGTAATCCAGCGGTTGAATATGTTTTAGATCGTGGTTTACCTTACATCTCTGGCCCTGACTGGATGGGTAAGTACTTACTCGCCGATAAATGGGTGATGGCGGTCGCCGGTACTCATGGTAAAACCACGACTTCCAGCATGCTGGCTTGGATCTTAGAATTCGGCGGCATGAATCCGGGTTATCTGATAGGGGGCGTCCCTGAAAACTTCTCTACTTCTGCACGACTCACCGATTCTAATTTCTTTATAATAGAAGCAGACGAATACGATACGGCTTTTTTTGATAAGCGTTCTAAGTTTGTTCATTACCACCCAAGAACCTTGGTCATGAACAATCTTGAGTTTGATCATGCCGATATTTTTGATGATCTTGCTGCAATCGAACGTCAATTTCATCACCTCGTGCGAACGGTGCCGTCTACGGGGCAAGTGATCTATCCCGTCGACAATGCCGCTTTGCAAAGAGTCATTGCGCAAGGGTGCTGGAGTGAGCAAGCACTTCTTAACCATTCTGGCGGATGGATGGTTGAAGCAATGTTAGCCGATTGCAGCCAGTTCAATGTTCTATATCGTGGCGAAAATGTGGCCAGTGTGATCTGGAAATTAAGCGGTGAACATAACATGGCGAATGCTTTAGCCGCTATTGTAGCGGCTCGCCATGTAGGAATAGAGCCTCATATCGCCGCCGAAGCCTTGGCAGAATTTCAATCTGTTAAGCGTCGCATGGAGCTGGTAGGAGAAGTCGGTGTAAAGGGGGGGGGCGATAGCATCCGCATTTACGATGACTTTGCTCATCACCCAACAGCGATCAAGCTGACTCTCTCAGGCGCGAAAGCCGCTCAACAAGTGCAAAAAAGACGTGGGCGTTTAATCGCCGTATTAGAACCCCGTTCGAATACAATGAAACTAGGCGAGCATAAAGCTAAGTTAGCTGCCAGTGTTGAAGATGCTGATGCGAGCTATTGGTTGGAGCCGGAAGGTTTGTCTTGGTCATTAACCGATGCTGTATCGGGTATGAAAAATCAGCAGGTATTTGATACCGTCGAAGCATTAGAGCAGCGATTGCTGGCCGATATTAAAAGCGGCGATGATGTTGTGATGATGTCGAATGGCAGTTTCTCAGGAATACATCGTTCGTTATTGGCGAAGTTGCTTGATCGAGTCGCAGTAGAAAACAAAGGTGAATTATTATGAGCCGCTCAGATACTCATGTGAATGCAGCGTCTAATGTTTGTATTGCCATCACGGGCGCATCAGGTTCGCCTTATGCGATGCGCTTAATCGAAGTCTTACTAAAAAGCGGTTGCACTGTATCGGTTATTATTTCTAAAGCCGCACAGCTAGTAATGGCAACAGAAACAGAATTTAAAATTCCGGGTCAAGTACGAGGCCAAGCTGAATACTTGCGTGAATATTTTGGTGCAAACGAAGAGCAATTAAAGGTATACGGTCGAGAAGATTGGATGTCGCCTTGGGCATCAGGCTCAGGCCGCAATGGCGCGTTGGTTATTTGTCCTTGCAGTACGGGCACATTATCGGCGGTTGCAACTGGTGCGAGTAATAACCTAATTGAACGCGCAGCGGATGTTGCATTAAAAGAACGTCGACAGCTTATTTTAGTGCCTCGAGAAACTCCATTTTCTACTTTGCACTTACAAAACATGTTAACCCTAAGCCAAATGGGGGCTGTTATTTTACCCGCCAGCCCAGGTTTTTATCGTCAGCCAGAGAGCATTGCGGATTTAGTCGATTTTCTCGTGGCGCGTATTCTTAATCAATTAAACATTGAGCATGATTTGTTACCACGCTGGGGCGAATAGCGAGCGATGGGTCAATACGAATCACCTTCTTAAATTAATAATTCTGGAAAATTAGTATGAGCAAAGTAGAAAAGCGCGTATCAAAAGATGGCGATAAAGTAACTCACATGATAATGGGGCTTGTAGCCGGTATCATAATATCGGTTGTATCGTTGGAATATTATGGTTACTTACGTCATTCAAAAGAATCAGATTCAGCCATGATTGAAGATTTCAAATTGTTAACACTAAAACCTGGCTACGATGTAAAAACATCGTCTAAACCTTCAGGAAAAACCGCTTTTTGCTCGGGTGGCAGCTTATTAATGAGAGCGGATAAAAATCCTGGTGTATCAGGCATATTGGTGGATAAAAAAGGCAGAATAATTCACTGTGATAATAAACAAATGTAAGGACTTTGCTTTAGACCCATGATCAGAATATAACAATTAGAAAGATCTGACCGTTACAGATTCAAATTTAAAAAAGATACGATATATAAAGATAATAATTATGAAATCACCACATTTAATCTTGTTGGGCAGTGCATTTTTGTTAGCACTGAACAGCCCACTTACGGTCGCTAGCATTGACGATATAGATAATGACGGCATCGCTGATAGCGTTGATACCGATCGCGATGGTGATGGACTTTCTAATTTTATGGAAACGGCCAGCGGTACTGATCCCGATGTGGCTGATCAATATGATATTGATAATGATGGTATTCCCGATGCCATTGATTCTGATCAGGATGGCGATGGCGTTCTTGATAAGAATGATGACTTTCCGCGTGATGCCAATGCGATAAGAGATACCGATGGTGATGGCGTACCGGATCAACGCGATCAAGATATTGACGGCGATAATATTAGTAATGACTACGAGCAGCAGCTCGGGTTTTCTATGAGTGACGCCAATGAAACACCTAATGATTATGATAATGACGGTTGGCCTGATGTACTCGATCCTGACATGGATAATGATGGGTATGAAAACCAAAAAGATGCTTTCCCATTACTAGCATCAGAATGGAGCGATCTTGATGGCGATGGAGAAGGCGATAATACCGATACCGACTGGGATGGTGATGGCATTAGTAATGAGTGGGAAGAGGCGTTAGGCACTGATGCTCGTGATGCTTCAAGTTTTCCCATTGATTTAGATGGCGACGGCATACCTGATCAGCGTGATGGTGATCGTGACGGCGATGGTATTGCAGATGCTGATGATCTTTATCCTGATGATGCAAGAGACTGGGCTGATACTGATAAAGATGGCTTACCGGATAATCAAGACCAAGACGCTGATGGTGATGGCGTTCCCAACGTATTTGAATTGCACTTAGGGACAGATCCATTGGATGCCAGCAGCCACCCCAAAGATACTGACGGCGATTCAATGCCGGATGCGTTTGATACCGACCGCGACGGAGATGGTTTTGCGAATAACTTAGATGCTTACCCTGATGATAGCAAAGAATGGGGAGATCTAGATGGTGATGGTATTGGCGATAACGCGGATCTTGATCGTGATAATGATGGTTTTTCAAACGACGATGAGATGGCTGCCAATACTGATGATCGAGACGCTAAGAACAAACCTGCTGATCTTGACGAAGATGGTATAGCCGATGTCGTGGACGAAGACGTCGATGGTGATGGCCACTTGAATGACGTTGATGTTTTCCCACGTGATAAAAATGATTGGCTTGATCTAGATAGCGACGGCATCGGAGACAATGCAGATACCGATCGCGATGGCGATTCTATTAATAATGAGTATGAGTTACGCCTAGGCTTTGATCCTAATTTAGTTGCTGATGCTCCGGAAGACCTTGATAAAGACGGCATACCTGATGTATTGGATGACGATATTGATGGTGATTTTATTCCTAATGCGCTTGATGTTTTTCCTCTGAACAAAAGTGAATGGCTCGATTCTGATGCCGATGGAAAGGGAGATAATAGGGACCTTGATCGTGATGGCGATGGGATTAGTAATGATTATGAAAAGCTCATAGGCACTAATGATCTAGATGCTAAAGATGTCCCTGCCGATCTTGATAGCGATGGTATTCCTGATAGTTTAGATGATGATCGTGATGGCGATAACGTTTTAAATAGAGAAGATGCTTTTCCTGATAATAAACTGGAATGGGCCGACATGGATAGCGATGGTCGAGGGGATAACTCTGACTTAGACGTCGATGGCGATGGCATTAATAATGAGTTTGAGATTCAGCTTGGGTTCAATCATCTCGATAGCCACTCAACACCTGCAGACATCGATGGAGATTCGATTCCTGATGCGCTAGATAGCGATAAAGATGGCGATGATGTTGCTAATAAAGACGATAAATTTCCTATGGACTCAACAGAGTGGGCTGATATGGATAATGACGGCACGGGCGATAATTCAGATCTTGACCGAGATGGTGACCGTATCAGCAATCATTATGAGCTAACCCTTAGCTTTGATCCTAGTGATGCAGGCTCAACACCACCAGACTCTGATGCGGATGGCATTCCTGATGTGCTTGATAAAGACAGAGATGGTGACGGTATTGATAATGATGGGGATGTTTTCCCTGATGACACAACAGAATGGGCCGATCTAGATAACGATAGCATCGGTGATAATATTGATAAAGACCGTGATGGTGATGGTTTTAATAATCGTTATGAAGTCATTGAAAAAACCAATCCTTCAGACTTTTTCAGTTTTCCAGACCATATAAAACCCGTGATCGAAAATGTGAGCTGGCAGGATGGGACGACTCTAGTTGGTATGGCATTTGATGATGGAATGGGTGTTGATAAAGTGTGGTTAGAAGATGCGGCTGGACAAGTTTGGCAAGGACAGTTTTTGTACGCCAGTCACTTTAAAGTAAAAATTGAAGGCGCAGCTCAAGGGGTGCTCTCTTTGATATTGTTAGATAAATCAGGCAATAAAATCACTCAAGTTATTAGCTCGCCACCATTGCATGTTCAGGTAAGTGATAAAAAACAGTAGCGCAGACTTACAGATAGAATGGGTTGGAAAAGAGTGTCTAAAGAAACGATTAACTAGGTTAGAATAATATAACGAATGTTCTTTTAATCTAAAATATTCGACTATAGTTTAATTAAGGATAAACACTACACCCTAGTGGGCGCGCATCGAAAGATGACGCGCTTTTTTATTGCTTGTAAGAAGGCTATACTCGGCTCAATACGATATAAAAATAATAAAAAACATAATTACTAATGCAAAAAATGAAGTGCATTGGTTAAAGGTATAGAGACAATGGATCAGACCATCGACATAGATACAGCGACCGATACTTCACGCATCAGCATTAGCGCTCATTACACGGGTTATATTTGGTATAACAATGGTTTGTCACATAAGCAATTTGTCACTCCTGTAGGGCGTGCTGCTTATTGGGCGTTAAAGCCTATGAATGCTTTTATGCAGGCTATGATTGGGGCGAGCATTGATACTTTTTTATTGCAGCGTCACTTTGTTTTGGATCATCTTGTCGAGCAGGCAATTGCTGAAGGCTACGATCAGGTAGTTGAGTTAGCAGCAGGTCTTTCTTCACGCGGTTATTTGATCAAGCAAGCGTATCCGAATGTGCATTATGTCGAAGGCGATTTGCCAGGCATGTCAGCGCGTAAATCTGGATTGTTGGATAAGTTAGGGCGTCCTTCTGGTCATATTACGCAGCCGTGCAATATATTGGATGAATCTGGCCCGCATTCGATAGAAGCATTGTTAGAGAGTTTGGATAAAACCAAGAAGACGTTAATTATCACAGAAGGTTTGGTGAATTATTTTGATTTACCAACGATTCGCAAAGTCTGGGCACGCATGGCAGTGGCATTGAAGGGATTTCCTCAGGCGCGATATATTACTGAGGTTTACCCTAAACTAGAGCAACATCCGTCGTACCGCTATGTAAAAGTCGCACAGAAAGTTGTCGGTTTTTTCACTCAGGGCGAATACCCGCTGCATTACAACTCTAACGAAACCATGCAGCAAGGTTTTTTAGAAGATGGTTTTGCTACCGTATCGGTCACCGCCCCAGAATATTATTATGGCACGCTAGACATGCCAACCAGTTCGCGCCAAAGCTTGGTTCGCTTGGTTGTTGCCGAAGTTTAGCAGTGCTTCTACCAAAATCACTGCTCAGAGAACGCCCCTAACTGCAGCGTCGTTTTCTGTTGTTTGGTTAAACTCTGCAATAAACGCTTTTGTAACTCTTGAGACGTTTCTCCGGTCGCCCACGTTGCTGCGCTGGTGGACAGGTTGAGTTCAGGAATCGGTTCCCAGGGTTGCTGTTGCAAGTTACGTTTAATGCGTTCCATTAATACAATTGCACCATCATTTGGACAATGAGGTAGCAGTAAAATAAATAGATCTTCTTCTAAGCGAAAAACTTCATCGCCTGCTCGAATAATATTACGTCCGCGTTCAGTAAATAAAGCTAGAAAATTATTAATAGAACGACGGCCGTGAATATCCATCATCTGATGATAGTCATCAATCGTAAGGGCAATCAAGCTAATAGGGTCGTTAGAGTTCTCACTGCGACTAATTTCACGATCAAGGGTATGGTAAAAATGGCGCTTATTATAGGCACCGCTGACTTGATCAGTTAACGCTAAGCGGCGTAGTGAATTTTGTTTAATTTGTGTTAAATACGCGTAACACCAAGCAGAACCTAAAAATAAACAATAATTGGTGCCAGCGCGTAGTCCTTCTTCCCAGCCGAGTCCGCTCCAAATCATGAGTGCCGTAATAGCAGCGACAATAATGTTAATAACCGTGGCATTTAGAATAGGCAAACAAAAGAAACTGAATAGAGGTAAAGCATATAAATAATGCGTCATTAATCTAGGGTAATCGGCTAATTGATAAAGTGCTAAAGACGCAAGGAAGATAATCAAAACATGATGCACCCAAAGAGGCGGGTTGTGATCACGATTAATGTACAAATAAATAGCACTGAATAAGAAGGCGGGAACACCAATGGCATTGGATAATACTAAAGAATATAACCCCTGACGGTATTGGTCGATTATCAAAATACAAATAGCAAAAGCGGCGAGAGTATATAAAATAATTTGAATGCGAAGTGTTAATTGTTGCTGTTGCATTAGTTTGACTCCTCGAATTGAGAGGCCGCACGTTTTAATAAGCTGTAACTATCATCCTCTGGTCGATAAGTCGCCATTTTGATTAAAAAGACATTTTGTTCTGCATGTCGAATTTTACTAATATACGTTAACAGTTTTTCACATAAATCTTCACCTTCCTCACGACTGCTATTAGGAAGCATTACAACAAAATCATCATTGTTTAAACGATAGCAGGTATCAAATTCACGAATACTCGATTGCAAGCGATGACCCGCGTTTGCAATTCTATTCTCATACTCCTCTGCTTTTTGTTGTTGCCAGGTCGCGGGTAAGCGAATAATGATTAAGGCCAATCCTGTGCGTTGACGATCAGCGCGAGTAATCTCTTTGTTCATGTTGTGATGAAACTGATCTTCGTTATACACCTGCGTCAATGGGTCGGTATTAATCAGATTCGATAGCATCATATTACTGCGTTCATTGACGAGTGCGTATACCAACGAAAATGCGTAACACGCAGTATAAGTAAATAATAACTGTAAGCGTATATAGCTATCGAAGTTGTTGAGCACGACTAAAAATATAACAGCGCTATAGGTCAGCGTAATGTAGTTGGCAATTGTAAATGGGAATAAAAAGAAGACATAAATAGGAAAGAAGTACACCCATTGAGCAACATAACTTTCTTGCTGCATACCAAAAATAGTAAAAAATCCCAGCAGGAGAGTGAGTGTCCATTCTACATAAGGCGCGGTACGTTTTTTCCTTCTTAATAAAAGGTAGCTAGCATAAACAACTAATAGCGCACTGAAACTTGCCGCTACCAAAGCAAAAACTTGCTCCTGTTTTAAATAGTCTAAGAGCGCAATAATGCTGAGAGCAAAAGCGGCTAATAAGCAATAAACGACTTTCACTTGTAAAGTGATAACTTGCTGAAGGGCAGGCTTTTCCATAAACGACGGGACAACTGTAGAATTCAATTGTCTTAAGTGTAGTGGCAATTGAACGATAGTTGCAAATAAGAGTGGATGAACAAAGTTTTCCTTCACTGTATACTGAAGCCAATACAAACAGTCCAGATGCAAAGAGAACGATGATGGAAATCCAACAATATATGCAAACCCTAGGTCAGCAAGCGCGCAAAGCGTCTCGAGCGATGGCTCGTGCGACGACAGGGATTAAGAACCAAGCATTATTGAACATCGCCGCACAGATAGAAGAAAGCCGCGAAGTACTAAAGCAAGCGAATGCAAAAGACATGGCTCGCGGAGAAGAGAATGGCTTAGACGCCGCTTTACTTGATCGCCTTGAACTGACCGATGGCCGTATCGATACTATGTTAGAAGGCCTAAGACAAGTTGCTGGCTTGGCCGACCCGGTCGGCGGTATCACCGATTTGAACTATCGCCCAAGCGGTATTCAGGTGGGTAAGATGCGCGTGCCATTAGGCGTTATTGGCATCATTTACGAATCACGTCCAAACGTAACGATAGAAGCGGCAAGTTTGTGTTTAAAATCAGGCAACGCGACGATATTACGTGGCGGCTCTGAAGCCATCGAATCTAATCAAGCACTAGCGGCGTGTATTGCTAAAGGTTTGGAAGACGCAGGTTTGCCATCTCAAGCTGTGCAGGTTATTGAAACCACTGATCGCGCAGCCGTGGGTGAAATGATTACCATGCCAGAATACGTCGACGTTATCGTTCCTCGTGGTGGTAAAGGTCTTATCGAACGCATTAGTCGTGACGCTAAAGTTCCGGTAATCAAACATCTTGATGGTATTTGCCATGTTTACATCGACAACGATGCCGACCTAGCAAAAGCGACGAACATCGCGATCAACTCAAAAACTCATCGCTACGGCACTTGTAATACCATGGAGACCTTGTTGGTTCACCAAGATATTGCTGAAAAAATATTGCCCGACCTAGCGTCGGTTTATACTTCGCTGAATGTTGAGCTACGCGGTTGTGAAAAAACCATGGCCATCTTGCCTGTCGCCATCGCGGCCACAGCAGAAGATTGGGATACCGAATATTTAGCGCCTATTTTGGCGATTAAAATAGTCGATGATTTAGACCACGCTATTGAGCATATCAATACTCATGGCTCGCACCATACTGATACCATCGTCAGTGAAAACTATACCAAGTCACGTCGTTTCTTATTAGAAGTCGATTCAAGCTCAGTAATGATTAACGCCTCAACGCGCTTTGCTGATGGTTTTGAATATGGACTAGGCGCTGAAATTGGAATTTCTACCGACAAAATTCACGCCCGTGGCCCCGTAGGACTGGAGGGTTTAACCTCGCAAAAGTATGTGGTGCTAGGTGATGGTGAAATTCGTAAATAAACTCGCTAATCTATTTAGTCAGTAAATCATGACCAAGCACATAGCGTTATTAGGCGGCACCTTTGACCCGATTCACATTGGTCATTTACGCATGGCCATCGAGTTGCGGTTGGCGGGGTTTGATGAAGTTCGTCTAATACCGAATAATGTACCACCACATCGCGAACAGCCCAAAGCTAGTGCCGAACACAGGCTGGCCATGGTGCAGTTAGCGTGCGAACATCTAACGCAGCAAAGCATAAACGGCGAGGCTCTCACGGGAATCGTTGCTGATGATATCGAGCTGAAACGAGATCAGCCTAGCTACAGCGTTGCGACATTAGAATTGTTAAGACAGCAATTGCCAAAAGACACCGCTTTAAGCTGGGTTATTGGCGACGATGCTTGGGATTCTCTGCACAAGTGGCACAGAATTGAAGCGTTTTTACCGCTCGCAAACCTAGTGATTATCAACAGAGGTCATGAAAATCAGTTCTCAGTCGATACATTACAAGGCCAATGGCTGAAACAACACGCCACAGAGCTGGATAATTTGTTAGAATGCACAAACGGAAAGCTAATACGCCTCAATTGGCGGTTATTAGATGTATCTGCAACGTATTTGCGTAGCTTATTAGCGCAGGGCCAAGGGGCTCAATTATTAACCCCGGATGTCGTATTAAAGTACATAGCAGAATACCAACTTTATAAATTTGACTGAAAGCGATAGCGAAGACTCAATGCAAACTGAAGAAATTAAACAATTAGTTATCAATGCTCTAGAAGACCTGAAAGCTAAAGACATCACAGTAATTGATGTACGCGGCCGTACTTCGGTAACTGATTACATGATCTTAGCCACCGGCACGTCTAAAAAACACGCCCAAGCCGTGTGTGATAACGCGTCTGCCGAAGCAAAAGCGAAAGGTCTAAAACCTCTCGGTGCTGAAGGTCGTGATTCATCTGATTGGATGTTATTGGACTTAGGTGATGTCATCGTTCATGTAATGACCGAACAGGCGCGTCACTTCTACGACCTAGAGCGCCTATGGGGTGAGCCTAGCGAAGCCCAAGAAGTTCAAAAATCCCAAGAAGATGCTGAATAATCAATAAGAAGATCTTAAAGAAGAATCTCTGATGAAACTCCGTCTATTGGCCGTTGGTCAAAAAATGCCCTCTTGGGTAGAGCAAGGCTATAAAGAATATGCCAAGCGCCTACCTTCAGATTGCAGCTTAGAGCTGGTGGAGTTAGCCAGTGGTCACCGAGGCAAAAGTACCTCAGTGGCCAAGGTTAAACAGCAAGAAGGTGAAATGCTGTTAAAAGCCATCAAGCCCCAAGAGTGGGTGGTCGCACTCGATGTGAAGGGCAAGCCCTGGAGCACTGAACAGTTGAGCGAGCAATTAGCCAATTGGCGCATGGATGGCAAAGACATCTGTTTATTAATAGGTGGCCCCGACGGCATGAGTGATGAAGTTATGGCGCGTGCTAATCAGCGCTGGTCATTATCAAATTTAACCTTGCCACATCCCCTCGTCCGTATTGTAATGGCAGAACAGGTTTACCGTGCGTGGACGATACTGCAAAATCATCCGTATCATAAATAAAATGAACCTATTTCTATTAACTTAATCTCTATTAATCGTTAGTCAATAATAACAAAGCGAGAAGCATGAATGTGGGGGAATTCGTTCAGAAATAAAGTGGCAGAACAAAGGCTGTTCCGCAGTCGAGCCATCTTCATGACGATCGTTATCTTTGCTTTACTCTCCGTATTGGCTGGACGCATCGCTTTTTTACAAATCGTCGAACATCAAAAATACCAAGACCTCTCCGAAAATAACCGCATTCAGCTCAGACCCATCGCCCCTAACAGAGGCCTAATTTACGATCGTAACGGCGTACTGCTGGCAGAAAATATCCCGAGTTATAGCCTGACCTTAGTAAAAGAACGGGTTAATGATGTTGATAGCACGCTCGCTTATTTAAAAACATTGATTGATATCAGTGAGCGCGATGAAGAACAATTCCGTAAACGACTGAAATATAGACGCCGCCCGTATGAAGCCGTCGTCGTTAAGTACCAGCTTGCGCAAGATGAAATCGCTAAAGTCATGGTTAATCGTTTTTATCTGCCCGGTATCGATGTTGAAGCCCGATTGATACGTCACTATCCCGAAGGTGAAATCTCGGTACATGCACTGGGCTATGTTGGCCGAATTAATGAAAAAGAAACGCAGCGACTCGATAGAAAGCAATACAGTGCCACCAAGCATGTTGGTAAACTCGGCATAGAAAAACGCTACGAAGAAGCATTGCACGGACAAGTGGGCTATCAAAAAGTAGAAACCAATGCTCGTGGTCGAATCTTACAAGTGATTGAACAAGTAGATCCGGTTCCTGGTAAAGACTTAGTTTTACACCTAGACCAACGCCTGCAAAAAGCAGCGGCAAAAGCGATGGAAGGTTATCGTGGTGCCGTGGTAGCTATTGATGTGGCAACGGGTGGCATTTTAACGCAATACAGTAACCCCAGTTACGATCCTAACTCGTTCGTTACGGGCATCTCGCACAAAGAATACTCTGGCCTTCGTAATAACCTCGACCTGCCATTATTTAATCGCGCCATACGCGGCCAATACCCACCGGCCTCCACCTTAAAGCCCTTTCTGGGTTTATCTTTCTTAGAGGCTAATGCCGTAACTTGGAAAGACTCTGTTGAAGATAATGGCTGGTATAAGCTAGAAAATGATGATCGTTTATACCGTGATTGGAAGCGCACCGGACATGGTCATGTTGACCTGCACCGTGCCATCGTAGAATCGTGTGACACCTATTTTTATGATGCGGCGTTTAAAACGACCGTCGATAAAATTTCACCTTTTTTGGCCCAATTTGGTTTTGGTCGTAACATGACTCTTGACGTGCCTAATGCATTATCGGGCTTATTGCCTGATCGAGAATGGAAAAAGAAAAATCGTCGACGATCTTGGTATGCCGGTGATACCTTGAATTTAGGAATTGGCCAAGGATATATGCTGGCAACGCCAATGCAGCTGGCAACCGCAACCGCCATACTCGCCGCTAAAGGGGAATGGCATACGCCACGACTCATGGATACATTAGGCGGAGACCCTACCTTCGACGATAGCAAAGCACTTACAAACATTGTTTTAAAAAATCCAAAAAACTGGGACAAAATGTTTAAAGCCATGGCCGACGTTATTGATGGAAGAAGAGGAACGGGTCGATCACTGGGCCGTAATCTTAGTTTCACCATGGCAGCAAAAACTGGCACCTCTCAAGTTGTGAGTATTGCCCAGCATGAAGAGTATGATTCAGAAACCATGGCAGAACGAAATCGTGACCATGCCTTGTTTATTGCCTTCGCACCCGTCGAAAACCCGACCATTGCTATTGCCGTTATTGTCGAAAACGGTGAATCGGCAGGGCGCACCGCCGGGCCTGTTGCGAAAGCGATTATGCAAGAATATCTTTTAGGAGCGCAAGGCTAGTGGCCAGTACAGACTTTAGTCACCAAATGCATGTTTCAGGGGCTAATCAAGCGGGCTTTGAGCGCAGTAAATTATTGTTCGCGCGTTTTCATCTCGACTTGCCGCTATTCTTATTGTTAATCATATTATGTGTTAGTGGCTTGCTAATACTTTATAGCGCCAGTGGCCAAGGCATCGAGATGGTGCAAAAGCAGGCACTGCATTATCTTATTGGTTTTGCTGTATTAATGGTCGCGGCACAAATCCCTCCAAGAATGTACCAAATTTTAGCTCCCTGGGCGTATGCTTTTGGTGTATTGGCACTCATTGGAGTACTGGCATTGGGGGTCTCTGGTAAAGGGGCTCAGCGTTGGTTAGCCATACCAGGATTACCGCGTTTTCAGCCTTCAGAATTGATGAAGTTAGCGCTGCCTTTATTAGTGGCTTGGTATATGGCAACCAAAGGCTCACCGCCTAAGTTATTTACCTTAGTGAAAGCAATCGTACTCATCGCCATTCCTCTAATCTTGATTTTAAAACAGCCCGATTTAGGAACCTCTATTTTAATCGGTACCTCTGGCTTGCTGGTATTGTTTTTTGCAGGCATGCCTTGGTGGTTAATATTTTCCATGATTAGTATCGTTGCAGCTTGTGCACCTTTAATGTGGTTTTTTGTTATGCACAGCTATCAAAAGCAGCGTGTACTGACTTTTTTGAATCCTGAAAGTGATCCACTGGGGTCGGGCTGGAATATTATTCAATCGAAAACAGCGATTGGTTCTGGCGGAATAGAAGGAAAAGGCTGGATGCAGGGAACTCAATCGCAATTAGAGTTTCTACCAGAGAGCCATACTGATTTTATTATTGCCGTGCTAGCGGAAGAAATAGGGTTAATTGGCGTATTGTTATTATTAGTATTGTACTTCTTAATAATCGTGCGTGGTTTATACATGGCGGCTAAGTGCACAGCAGTATTTGATCGTTTGTTAGCAGGCAGTTTAATTTCCACCTTCTTTATTTACGTATTTGTGAACATCGGTATGGTTAGTGGATTATTACCAGTGGTCGGAGTGCCTCTGCCTCTGGTAAGCTGGGGCGGTACATCAGTCGTAAGTCTATTAGCCTCTTTTGGCGTTATTATGTCGATGTATACTCATAAAGTTAAATAGAGTAAAAAAACAGACAGATTGTCACAATATGAAAAGAAAAGCGGAGAAGTACGCCGCATTTATCGTGCAGTATTTGCACGTAGTGTTTATGATTTGTATAAACCATTTTTAAAAAAATATTGTCATTAAGTTACATTAACATTTTGGAGCCATTGTGAAAAAAATTGCACTACTTATTAGCACATGCGCAGCATTAATAGGCGCGAATATTACACATGCAGGTTACGACCAGCATGAGCGTTTTAACGAATTTGCCAAAGAGCTAGAAGCTGAACACGGCATCAAGCCTGAACAAGCAAAAGCTTGGTTGGAAAAAGCAGAACGATTAGAGTCTGTTTTAACTGCCATCTCCCGCCCAGCTGAAAAAACCAAAACGTGGGCTGACTATCGCAAGATTTTCTTAACAGAAAAGCGCATCGAACAAGGCAAACAGTTCCTAAAGGATAATGCCAAGTTATTAGAAAAAGCTGAGCAAGAGTTTGGCGTACCGAAAGAAATCATTGGTGCGATCATCGGCGTAGAAACATTTTATGGTCAACGCCAAGGTAATTATCGCGTATTAGATTCATTGTCGACGCTGGCATTTGATTATCCGAAACGTTCATTATTTTGGCGCGAGCTAAAAGAATTCTTCGTAATGAGCCAAGAGCAAGGCGTAGACCCAGGTGATATTAAAGGATCTTATGCAGGCGCGATGGGGTACGGACAGTTTATTCCAAGCAGCTATCGTTACTATGCCATTGACTATGACGGTGATGGCAAAAAAGATTTATGGACCAATAAAGCCGATGCGATTGGCAGTGTTGCGAACTATTTTAAACGTCATGGCTGGGAACAAGGCCAAGCAGTGACTCAGCGTGTGCGCGTTAAAGGTAATGAATACGAAGATGCCGTCAACGATCGCTTAAAACCAAAATGGAAAGCAAGTGAATTAAAAGCGTTGGGCGTAATACCAACAGAAGATGTTGCCGATGATGCCAGTGCAACCTTGGTGAAACTAATGGGCGAAAATGGCGCTGAGTTTTGGTTAGGTAACCACAACTTTTACGTAATTACGCGCTATAACCATAGTCGCATGTACGCCATGGCCGTTTATCAATTAAGCCAAGCGATCAAGTAAATTAATACAGTATTATGAATATGACCCCTTCCCTAAGGTTGATTGTACTGATCAGCCTTTTTATGAGTCTGTTGCAGTTGAGCGCCTGTTCCACAGGGCGCTACCAGCACTCCCAAGATTTTCATCCTAACCCAATATTAGATCCTGCATCGTTAAAAGATGCCGAGGTAAAAGCGGAGCCGTTAAGCTCAATGGGAAATCCAAAACGCTATACCGTATTAGGCCAAGAATACGCCGTTATGAGTCAGGGAGTAGGGTTTAAACAGCAAGGATTCGCTTCTTGGTACGGCATGAAATTTCATGGACATGCCACCTCTAATGGTGAAATCTACGACGTTTATCAAATGACCGCCGCCCATAAAACGTTACCCATTCCCAGCTATGTAAAAGTGACTCGCCTTGATACTCAAGAATCCGTCATAGTGAGAGTCAACGATCGTGGCCCCTTTCATGAAGGACGTATTGTCGACTTATCGTATGCCGCCGCAGTAAAGCTGGGCATACACACAATGGGAACGGCCGCCGTGAGTTTAGAGGTTATTTCGACCCCCGCTAAAGGTCCTGAAAAATGGCTGCAAGTCAGTGCATTAAGCAACGAACAATCGGCTAAAGCCTTGCAAGAAAAACTTCAAGCAATGCAACAATGGCCTGTGAACATTACCGCAAACAAAACCCGCAGCTTGTATAAAGTGCGCATCGGCCCCATACCAGAAGGACAGGCGATTGATAAAGTCATCGCCATCTTGAACAATAATCAGCTACCAAGTCCACTCGTCTTAGCAGCACACCAGCTTTGATACCCGGGTAGGTTTTAGCCGCTGATCAGATTTAGCACAATGGCGTATGAACTGTTACAATGCGCCCATCATTTTTATTTTATTCACCTATACATTATTAAATTATACTCTTATGAAAGTTCGTCAAATATTTAAAGCCAGCATAGCCGCTGTTATCAGTGTTAGTTGTGCCATATCATCGGTTTATGCAGACTCCGTTATTATACCAAAACCCCCCGTTTTAAATGCTACCGCCTACGTTCTTATGGACGCGGCGAGCGGTGAAATTTTGGTGCAGAAAAATGCCGACAAGCGATTGCCGCCGGCCAGTATGACCAAGATGATGACCAGCTATTTAGCGACTCATGAACTAGCCCTAGGTAACTTAGGCGAGCAAGATCAAGTGCCGATCAGTGTTAAAGCTTGGAAAATGGGCGGCTCTAAAATGTTCATCCGCGAAGGGCGCGATGTTGCATTAATTGACCTTATTAAAGGCATTATTATTCAATCGGGTAACGATGCGAGTATCGCCGTATCAGAATACGTTGCGGGTTCAGAAGACGCGTTTGTCGATCTTATGAATCAACATACTGAACGTATGGGCATGACAAATACTCGATTCCAAAACGCCACAGGCTGGCCCGCCAAAGATCACTTCTCAAGTGCCTACGACATGGCCATCTTAGCGCAAGCTATTATCAATGATCATCCTGAATACTATAAATTGTACAAAGAAAAATATTTTGAATTTAATAAAATTCGTCAGCCAAACCGCAACAAACTTTTATGGCGCGACCCAAGTGTTGACGGATTAAAAACAGGACATACCGACGAAGCAGGGTATTGCTTAACGGCTTCTGCAGAACGTAATGGCATGCGCCTTATTGCAGTCGTCATGGGCACCAAAAGCGAAAATGCCCGCGCCACAGAAACACAAAAATTATTGACCTACGGATTCCGTTATTTCGAAACGCATCGTCTATATCAGGCAGGCGATAGCATCAAAACACTCCCTGTTTGGTTCGGTGAAGAAACACAGTTTGATGTGGGTATCGCAGACGACCTTTACATCACCATCGCTCGTGGCGCTAAAGAACAATTGGAAGTAGAAACACTGACCAATGAATTTATCGAAGCACCGCTTAATACGGGTGAAAGCCAAGGCACTCTGACCATTCGATTAGAAGACAAAGTATTAGCGGAACGTTCGTTAGTCGTCTTAAATGATGTGACAGAAGCAGGTTTCTTTAGCCGCCTTTGGGATGGCATTAAGCTATTCTTTATAAAATTGGGTGGCGGTGAAGGCTAGCTGTAAGGCTAAGAACAGGTAAATAGTAATGAAAATGCCGATTAAAAGTACTCTGCCAAAGGGTACAAAAGCACCGCAAGATGCACCTAAAATAGAATTCCCTTGCGCCGACTACCCCATCAAGGTCGTTGGCCAGTGCATTGCGGGCTACGATACGATTATCATAGAAGTGATGCGCAGGTATGACCCAAGCTTGGATATTAGTAAGGTCCACGCTAAGGACAGTGCAAAAGGCACATTCCGCTCAGTCACGCTTTACATGACAGCCACAAGCAAAGACCAGCTAGAAGAGCTTCACATAGAACTCACCTCGCTCGAATGCGTAAAAATGGTGATGTGATGATCAATTCAGAGGTTGATCTTAATGCAGATAAAGATCATGAAAATACAGCACTCATCGTGCGCGATTTTCATGATCCAGACATTAATAACAGCTTGCTGGATTATCATAAAATTCACGAAAGAATGCTGCACTTCACTAAAAGCAGAGATGAAACAACCACAGACGAAATCTGGCTACTGCAACACCACAGAGTTTTTACCCAAGGCCAGGCAGGTAAACCAGAACACGTATTATTTGCGGGTGACATACCCGTAGTACAAAGTGACCGCGGAGGCCAAGTTACCTATCATGGCCCAGGCCAGCTTGTGGTGTATTTAATGATCGACATTAAACGCAAAGGCTGGGGACCCAGACAACTAGTCAGCGCGATAGAAAATGCCATTGTCGCCACATTAAAAGATTTTGGTATTGATAGCGCCCCGAAAAAAGACGCACCGGGTGTCTATGTACAACAGACCATAGGCGACGCAAAAATAGCCTCTTTAGGTTTACGCATCAAACAAGGCCGATCTTTTCATGGCCTCGCAATCAACATCGACATGGACATGGAACCCTTCCAGCGCATTAACCCTTGTGGTTATGCCGGCATGGCCATGACACAAATGAAAACCGAACTGCTTGCCAGTAAACGGTTAACTGCAGATACTCAAAAAACACTTTTTGAAAATGTAAGCACACAGTTAAGGCATCACATAACACAATGCTTGCAGTATACTAAGCACATCGAACTTCCCGCATAAAACGCTCCCACAAGAGCCACTAGCCGTATTAGGTGTTTATGACTGATTTAGAAAAAACCGCTACACAGGTAACGGAAAAGGCAAAACCGCAACGCGCAGTACAAGGCGAAAAACTTCGAGGTGCTGAAAAAGTAGCCCGGATCCCAATAAAAGTTATCCCGACTGAAACCATGCCGCGCAAGCCCGATTGGATTCGTGTACGTATTCCCGCGTCGCCAAAAATCAGCGAAATAAAACAAAAGCTGCGTAAGCACGGCTTGCACACCGTATGTGAAGAAGCCAACTGCCCGAACCTAGGTGAATGCTTCGGTGGCGGTACCGCAACCTTCATGATCATGGGCGACATTTGTACTCGCCGCTGCCCATTCTGCGATGTCGCCCACGGCCGTCCAAACGAACTGAACAAAGAAGAACCAAAAAGTTTAGCCATCGCCATTGCCGACATGAAGCTAAAATACGTAGTGATCACCTCGGTAGATCGAGATGATTTACGCGACGGTGGCGCACAGCACTTTGTTGATTGTATCCGCGAAACCCGCGCACTTAGCCCTTATATAGAAATCGAAGTACTCGTCCCTGATTTCCGTGGCCGTATGGATGTTGCCATCGCCATTATGGAAGACAACGTCCCCGACGTATTCAATCACAACCTAGAAACCGTACCTCGCTTGTATAAAGAGTCACGCCCAGGTTCTGACTACAACTGGTCGTTAGACTTATTAGAAAAATACAAAGAACGCTGCCCACAAGTTAAAACCAAATCTGGCATCATGCTGGGCTTAGGTGAAACCGACGAAGAAGTTATAGAAGTGATGAAAGACCTTCGCGAACATAACGTCGACATGATCACCCTAGGGCAATACTTGCAGCCGAGTAAAAACCACTTACCGGTTCATCGCTTTGTAACCCCAGAAGCCTTTGACGAACTGGGCAGAATCGCCAAAGAATTAGGTTTTAAACACGTAGCCAGTGGCCCAATGGTTCGATCTTCTTATCATGCCGACCAGCAGGCGCATGGTGAGTTTTCTTAACTCTTTTTTAACTCGATAGTTGAAGCAATCTGCTTTAACTATCTGCGGGGCTAATCACCCCGCGACCACCTTTGTTTAATACATGGGTATAAATCATCGTAGTATTCACGTTGGCGTGGCCTAAAAGCTCCTGCACTGTCCTAATGTCGTAACCACTTTCTAATAAATGCGTAGCAAAAGAATGTCTAAACGTGTGACAGCTTGCATGTTTATGAATCCCTGATTTCTTAATTGCCTCACTGGCTGTTTTCTATATGTGAATGAAGCATCGAAATAGCACGCTGCGGTAGCATTGTAACTCTATCTTTATTACCTTTGCCTGATCTAACTAATAGCTCACCTCGTCCAAAATCAATATCTTTAATACGCAAACGTAAAGTTTCTTGCAGCCTCAATCCCGCACCATACATTAATAATGCTGCAAGAAGAGGGGAGCCAGATAAGTGTGCAATAACTTGATTAGCTTCTTGTTTACTGAATACAACAGGCAGGGTTTTTGGCTTTTTAGCGGACTTCCAATCTGAAATATCAATTGTTTCATATTTAAGAACTTGCTTATAAAGAAAAGCCAACGCGTTTAATGCTTGCTTTTGAGTATTTGCAGCCACGTTTTTATTAAGTACTAAGTGGCTAAAAATTGAGAAATTTCAGCCCCAGTAAGAGCGCCCTGTTGCCAGAGAGTAGTTAGCTAGGCGAACAGCATCATTAAACTCTTGTTGCAATCTCATAAAATGAATCCTTGTTTATAAAATAAGCATAGCCAGTAGTAGCTGTTCGCCTATCAGTATTTAGGACTAATTGTTAAGTTCTTGAAAAATATAAGGAATATAGCTTATATATTGAAAAGGTTTGATAAGCGAATGTGAGTTTCAAGTGATATCAAATTGACAAAAGGGAACGGTAAATATAGTGTTGTTCAAAATATTAACAGGGATAGTCGTATAATCTTAAAGGAATTTTCCTCTTATTCGCACTTCCCATATATAAGGGGTTATGCGAACTCGGTTCGTATATCCCACTGTTATGCAGGAGAATAAATGGATAAGCTAGCGCAAATTGGCTTGGACGCGAAGACCCTTCTCTATGATATGAGAGCAGAGAAAGCTGTTGATATGCTGTTTTCAGCATCAGCATACGTTAGTGATGAAAGTTCCTTTGCGGAGAAGGAACTCGTTGACTGGTATGCGTTCTATGCATTGGCTGTAAAAGAAGCACGTTTGCCACAAGAAATTACTCATTCAGAACGCGAGTATTTGGATACATCGTCAGCAAGGTTGAATGAAATACTTCGAAAATTGGACGAAAAACTCCAGAGAATAGTTTCATGGTTCTCAGAAATAGATGCTCTTCGAAATCCTCCGAAGATAAATCGTGCAATCAAAAATCCTAGATCGAAATCCGCTCAAAATAAATTAGGTGAACTAAAGACTAACTTGGAAAAGCAGTTGAAATTTGACCTGTCTGACGTCGAGTGGGAGTCTACAGTTACGCTCATTGAAGAGCAGTTCAAATATGTGGTTGGCTGGCGAGTATACAATGGTTCAGGAGGCCTGATTTGGACCACGGTCAAGCCTGGCCATTACTCAGATTACGCTAAGCTCTTGCTAGAAAGAAAAGACTTTGAAACTGTAATAGAGGATATTAGACATTTAGTGTCCGAAGCGCTTGAAATTGAGAGTGAGCGAGAAAAAATTCAATGTAACTTTCTATCATATAGCAATAAATCTAGCTCAATAGGAGCCGAGATAGATCGAGTCATCAATAATTTTTATAGTGAGTCATTATCTTGGTAACTCCAGCAATCATTCTATGGCATAACAAGGCCAGGCACGCGACGCCTACTGCATTGTGGCTTCGCCCCTCTGTGAAGGGTAGTTATGGAAATTGATGCAAAGTTATTAACGATATTGTCTATGTTAAGTGGCGTTTTTGTTCCACTTTTTATTCTGTGCGTATTTTTGTGCTTTGAAAAAAGAAAGGCCATAGAGGTTGTTTCACATTATGATACTTTATTGAAAGCAAAAATAAGTCAGCGTGAACTAAACTGGATCGCCATTTTAGAGCCAGATTCACATAATAGAATTGCTTATATACTCAAGCTTATTCCTTATGCGCCTTTTCTCCCATGTGCAGGTATTTTAAAGCATTTAAAGAATGCTTTAAAACAAAGCGAAAGCTTTGTTAGTAAGTGCAATGAAATAGATAATTACATTTTTGAAGCAAATGTCCATGAAGTTTTGGCTCAAAGAGATGCATGTATTAAATTTTATTTTATGGCAGAAATGCTTACATGTAACCCTCTGAAATATCGAAAGAGATTTAAGGCATGGGAACAGGATACAAAATACGTAAAAAAATATTTCACTAACTTAATTCCAGACTTAGTACAAATTAGACATAGCAATTAAAGGCATAACAAAAAGTTGGTGGTTCAGCCCCTGTGGGGCTTGGACGCTTTCGCGCCCCACAACAAAAGCGTTAAATGGTCTGTGAGTAATAGGTATAATATTAATGAATATCGGTAGTTTGATTGAAGCCAATCAATGGATATGGAATCTTGCAATGACTATTTTTTGGGTTGGAGCAATAATTATTTCTATCTATATTAAGAAAGTAAATAATCTCACGTATCCAGAAACTTTTTTGGCTGCTGCAGGGTTAAAAAAATTCAAGAGGAATTGGAAAATTAACATAGGTCAGTTTCTTGTGATGGTTGTTCCGATGGGGTTGATGGCTTATGTTATCTCTAGTGGTGGAAGCATTTAACAAACACCTGCACCGGACAAATTTCCGCTGTCACCTTTTGTGCAAAAATACGCACAAAAGCCGCCATGAATCGCCCCTATTTTTCTAGACACTGTCTTATTTTACAACGATTCTCAAGTGAGGCGACAACTCTAATAGACGACTTATTGTACTTACCTTTATGAGCAATTTAGCTATATGAAAAATTAACTTCGTTTAGTTTATTAATCTGGTATCGTTGCTTTTAAATTTTACTATTACGAGATCGAAAGTAAATGATTTTTGATGTTTCTGGATTAGAATCACAGGAAAAATATCGTCTTTTAAATGGTGGCGTAACGCCAAGACCTATTGCATGGATTAGTACGCGCTCACGCGATAATGTTGATAATTTAGCGCCTTATTCTTTTTTTACTGTTGCAAGTTGTAATCCCCCTGTACTTCTTTATACGCAAGTTACTCAGCGAAGCGGTATTGATAAGGACACTCTCCTGAATTTAATTGAAACAGGTGAATGTGTTATCAATGTCGTAAATGCTTCATTATTAGAGAAAATGAACATTACGAGTGCCAGTCTTGATATTGATGAAAGTGAATTTAGTTTCGCTGATGTAGCGAGCTGTTCGAGCTACAGTGTATTGCCTCGTTCTGTTAAAGAATCGCCAATTCGTTACGAGTGCTCTTTAAGAGAAGTCATTTCAGTTAGTGATTTACCTACGGGTGGCACGGTTGTACTTTTAGATGTGAAGTTCATTTATGTTCGGGATGACTTGTATGAAAATGGTAATATAGACCAGCAATTAATTGATTCTGTGGGAAAGATGGGAGGGGATCAATTTAGTCTGACTTCCAAAAGAGTAGAGCTTAAACGCCCTTAGCCCTTTAGTTTTTTTCATAAGCTTTCCCTTACTGTAGTGGTTACCAATACTGGGCGTTAACTCAGCAAATGAGGCAAGTTTTATTAAGCCGATTTTATGAAATAGGGTCTGTGTTAATACCGACCCTATTTGGCAAGAAAACTTACGTATTAAGAGACTGCTTTATTCTCATTATTTTCTTTATTCATCGCTTTTTCATGATCATCTTCTGTAAAATATTGAACAGTAGAGCACGTTACTACATCTCCGAGTACGTTGACCGAAGTACGGCACATATCCAATATACGGTCGACACCTAAAATCAGCGCAATACCCGCAGCAGGAATACCAACGCCTTCTAGTACCATACTCAAAATGATAATACCGGCGCCAGGCGTAGCAGGCGAACCGATAGAAGCCGCGACAGCCATTGTGACAATAAAAACATAGCTCGAGATGCTTAAGTCAACGTTGAACACTTGTGCTAAAAATACTGTGGCGACACCTTGATACAAAGCGGTGCCCGTCATATTAATAGTAGCGCCTAGTGGCACTAAAAAACGAGATATCTCGGGTTTAATATTCAATTTTTCTTCAGTTACTTGCAGTGTAATAGGCATTACCGCTGCTGAGCTACTGGTAGAAAACGCAAGCAGTAATAATTCACGCACACTCACGAAGAAATACTTTAAGCTGTGCTTAAGCGTTAACTTGGCAACGAGAAAATACAATAGCGCGACAATGAGCAGCCCCAATAATACGGTGAACACATAAATGGCCATACCCGTTAAAACATCAATACCTAAGTTAGCGACTAGGCGAGTGATCAAGCCAAATACGGCAATGGGTGCTAATAACATGGCCCAAGAAACAATGCGTAAGCTGACTTCTTGCAATGCCACTAAAAGGTCGAATAACGGTTTAGATTGAGAGGCGGGTATCGATAACAGGGCAGCGCCTAATACGGCTGAGAATAATATGACTTGTAGCATCTCGCCTGATGCCATTGAGGCCAGTGGATTCTTCGGAATTAATCCAGACACTTTTGCGGGTAATTCAGACATCTCAGGAAACCCTTTGGCCACCGTATTGACTACTGTGCCCGCATCTATGTCGATTAAGGAGGAAGCATCAATGTAATTCCCCGGTTGAATATTTAATGCTAAAAAAATACCAATAGCAGCAGCAACCGCAGTGGAGGCAACAATAAAAATGATGGCAATAAAACCATTTTTCTTCATGGCTGTTGGGTTGTTGTTTGCTGCTAAGCCTAGAACAATAGACGCCATAACCAGAGGAACAACAATCATTTGAATAATCGCTAAAAATACCTGCCCTGGGAGTGCTAACCATGATGTAATGTTTTTTACCGCGGAGGCGGATACTAAATGTAGATCGGGTCCAAGCAGTACGCCAAACGCAACGCCTAAGGCGAGTGCGATTAATACCTTAAGCCAGAGTCGGCCACGAATAAGAAGATCAAACTGATCGACTAGATTTTTTAAGGGATTGGTTAATGGTTTTATTTTCTTCATGTTGCTTCCAAGCGATCAATTAATCTGCTATTGATTATCATTAGCAGAAAAGCCCATCTATGATGAGTCGTGTATTAAAGATAGAGTATATGATGTCATGAAAAAATGCTGATTTTTCAATCTTTCTCTCTTGATCTACGTCTATTAATGCTGAGCTATTAATATGCCTTTAGTGATCCAGTTTCAGTAGGTTAACGTAAGAATATTGCACGTTAAAGGCTAACAATGCCTGTTAATTTTAGAACTTAAGAGAGATAAAAAATGCGATTTAACTCTAAATTATTACTCACCCTGTTCAGTCTGCTTATATTTCCTATCTTATCTTACGCAGATTGTAGTCCACTATTAGAATTTGAAAGTAAAAAGCTGCATTCAAAAAAGACGGTTAACTTTTGCGAAAAATTTAACAATAAAGTATTGCTCGTGGTAAATACCGCAAGCCAGTGTGGTTTTACGCCTCAGTTTGAAGAGTTAGAAACCCTGTATCAAAAATATAAAGACCAAGGCTTAGAGATTGTTGGCTTTCCATCGAATGATTTTAATCAGGAATATAAATCGGAAGCAGAAACAGCGAGTATGTGCTTTAAAAACTTTGGCGTCAGTTTCACCATGGTCGCTACTAGCCCAGTTAAAGGCCCTTCTCAAAATGCTTTTTATAAGGAATTAACAGAGAAAGCAGGAAAAGAGCCAAGCTGGAATTTTAACAAATACTTGATCAGTAAAGATCAGCAATCGATTGTGCATTTTGGATCAAGCACTAAGCCGCTCAACAGTTCATTAGAAGAGCTCATTATTCAGTCACTTAGCAGTCAATAAGACTGTTGATACTTGAAGTGCAGCTTAAGGCTCAAACGGAACGCCTTTTAGATCGAACAATTTTCCTGAATCGTTGAGGTTTAAAACATTCATTACTTTAATAAGATGTTTAGCGGTGAAGTCGGGTGTTTGTAGTTGTTCTTCGGTTAAGCCTCTTTGAAAGGGGGCCGAAAGAGCGGTATCGGTCGTTCCAGGTTGTAGGCCAACAATGGTAATGGGTTTCCGGGAATTTTTACCTTCAATAGCAATGTTTTTAATTAACATATGTAGGGCTGATTTACTCGCGCGATAAGCATGCCATCCGCCTAAACGGTTATCGCTGATGCTTCCTACTCTGGCCGATAAAATGCCTATTTTAATCGGGTGTTTCTTTTCTACTTTATTCAGTAAGCGGCTTACAAATAAAGCAGGCCCAACCGCGTTGATATTGTAAGATCGCAATAAGTGCTCACGTTCTAAGCTGCGATACGTTTTTTCAGGTTTTGTCGATTCATCATGCAACCAGCCTGATGCAATAAATACCCAATCAATTTTCTTAGTATCAGGTAAAGCCGTCATCGCAAGGTCGATGCTTTTTTCGATGCTGTCGTCGTCACAAAGGTCTATTTCAATATCGATAATATTACCTTTTAAGGGGAGCAGTTTATTGATATTTCGAGCCATTCTGATTAATTGAACATCGGGATATTCGGCAATAATATTTTCGCAGTAAGCCTGCCCTATGCCACCACTGGCCGCTAGCACCAATACACATTGCGGATTTTCAACAGGTGTATTACGAGTGCTAATAATCGATACCGGCGTTGTTATGCGACTTAAGGCTGAGATTTTTTTGTCAGGTTTGGCATAGCTTAGGCTCGCTAGGGTTTGCGTTGAGTGGTAAGTGTCTAAGCTGCTCACGGCTAACGTGCCCGCTTTTTCTAGGGAGACAAAACCATCTTCTGCGATAACTTCATCGGGTATTTCAATGCTTACAATTTCGCCGATAATAAATTCGGTGCCATTAATATCTAAGCTGTGGCGTTCGCGAAATTTCATGCCAATTTTAATGTGGCTTTCTTGTACGAAAGGCGCGTTAAATCCGTCTTCCCATTGCTCTGATAATCCCACTTCGTCGAATTCTGATACATGTTCATCGTAGCGGGCAGAGGTTTGATGGGCTTGTTTATGAATATCACTATTAACGTGATTGAGTGTATATACACCGGTATCGAGAATGTTTTTTAATGTTCCCCGCACATCGCTGTTCGGTCGCATCACCATGCCCAGTAATGGAGGATTTGCGCCTAAATGTACCACCGACGATACCATGGCTAAGTTACTGTGTTTAGACGCATCGGCTGTGCCGATCAGATTCGCGCTTTTGAATCCTGACAATGAGTTGATGAAAAATACTCTTTCATGGTCTTCTAATACAGTGATGTCGTATTGTTTTAGTTTCATGATGTCGCTGCTTTTTTAGAAATAATGACTGTGTAGGTTATACGTATAAGTACGCAAGATGGTTTTGCATAATGTAAGTCATACACATTATGGCAACTGGGCGCGCGTAATTATCTGCTTTAAAGGTGATCAGTTATCCTTATTTTAGCGTATCACCTTCATAGTTTTTATAAATACATGATTCAGGATACTTAATATGCGTAGGCTTTATCTTATCTTGGGAGATCAGCTTGATCGCGATTCTTTAATTTTTAATGACGTCGATATCGAAAATGATTGTTTTTGGATGGCGGAGGTTCATGAAGAATCAACCCATGTTTGGTCACACAAGCAGCGCATTGCGCTTTTTCTATCAGGCATGCGTCATTTTGCCCAAGAGCTTCGTGAGAAAGGGTTGCCTTTGTGGTATCACTCTTTGACCGATGCCAAGTTTGATAACCTTGCAGAAGCCTTAGCGCACACTATAACCACAGAGCAGCCGCAAGAAGTTTGGTGCGTAAGACCTGGGGATTATCGTGTTTTTGAATCGTTGGTAAACACCTGTAAGCAATATGATGTGCCGTTTAAGCAATTAAATGATCAGCACTTTCTGTCAACCCCAAAAGAATTCAAGCAATGGGCTGGCGGTAAAAAGCAGTTACGTTTGGAATACTGGTATCGAGAATTACGTAAGAAATATCAGATACTCATGGAAGACAATCAAATGCCATTGGGAGGCAAATGGAATTATGACCAATCCAATCGTAAATCTTTTAAAAAAGAAGGGCCGAAAAGTGTTCCGAAAACATTATCATGGCAGGCGGATGAAATAACTCAAACGGTTATTGAATTGGTTAACGAAAAATTCTCTGACCATCCAGGCACTCTCGATCAATTACATTGGCCTGTAATACCCGCGCAAGCAGAGCAGGCTTTAGTGCGATTTTTTGAAGACTGTTTAGAAAACTTTGGTGATTACCAAGATGCGATGTGGATGGATGAACCTTTTTTAAATCATTCGTTAATATCATCTGCATTGAATATGAAGCTTTTACACCCGCTTCAGGTTATTCAGACAGCGGAATATTATCATCGAGAAAAAAAGGCTCCCTTAGAAGCGGTAGAAGGTTTTATTCGTCAGATTCTAGG
>Ga0115551_1000187_pt1 | contig 43238 bp, 74 predicted proteins | sample COGITO_mtgs_1103_FD_87179 | JGI IMG/M metagenome (GOLD analysis project Ga0115551, IMG submission 87179) | Pelagic marine microbial communities from North Sea - COGITO_mtgs_110321 | ecosystem: Environmental > Aquatic > Marine > Epipelagic | place: Germany:Helgoland, sampling site Kabeltonne... | reverse complement strand
TCAATACTTTAACTGAATTGTCTGAATAATCAATACATTGAACCGCATAAGACCATCCACACTTTAAGTCTGGGTAAAAGTCTCTTACGTGGTCGTGTTCGATGTTATTAAAGGTTTCAGAGTTTCTGTCGAAAGACAAACATTCCATAGGGATGTTTTTGTTGTTCTCTCCTTTAATCCAGTAGACATATCTAGGGAGTAAGTCGCCCACTAGTCTTACCTTGTGGTCTTCCTTATCCGCGTAGTTATAAGTTGATATTTTATCTTTTTGGGCTGAGCCCTTGGTTACATTAAAGCCTATTGCCATAATAATTCTCCTATTGTGTCTCCTCGAACATAAAATGAATCCTGCCGTTTTTTATGTCAAGCAGTCTGTTTTTAGTAATAATATCTTCTGATATTGGTAACATCAGAAGGTCAAGTGTGGAGTCTTTGGTTTGCTGATACTCAAAGTAATTGCGAAACGATGCGACTCCTGCATATTCCACTACCTCTTTATCTGAGTAGCTGCGACCAACATCAAGTAATTTCTCAGGATTCAAGAGAAACGACTGTCCGCCATAGTAGTGTTCATAAAATTTAAACACTCGGTCGTTGTAATTTTTGGGTGTAAGTTTAAAAGTAATAATTCGCAGGATTGTAATGGTGTCCAAAACATTTCCTTTGCTTCTTTTTAAAATCTCATTCCAATTAAATAATAACATATTATATCAAATTTTATAGATGTTGTCAAGAACTATTTTTGTCATCTTCATACGGACGACTAGATCGAATTTTTCCAATATCTTCTGGAGACATTGTTGCATGAACGTCATTCAATGCCATATCTACTAGTTTACCTTGGTAGATGTAACTACCACAATGCATAAGTTCAATCATTGGTAATGTCCATATATCTATATTTTGCTTTCTCAAATTTTCACAAAACATATAATCTTCACTTAGATATCTGTTTTCTTCATTGATTATACAGTCAAAATAAGCATGAATTTTTTCTCCTAATTTAAACTCCCCTTCTCTTAAATGGTCAGGAGTATACTCTAACTCGGGATGTGCTTCTGCATATTCTTCAAATACACTTCTATGTATCATCATAAATCCTGTACCTGCCTCTTTGACTTTTACTGGTTCATATATAGGTGCTCTACCATCTGGATATGCTCCATGGTCTGGATTAAAAACCATATCTCCTGCAACTTTTTCTAGTGCTACTGGATTATCGTCAAATGTTCCTGACTTAGCAGCTTTCAATACTTTCTCCCAAGCTATAGTTTTCTTAGGATATAGTCCTGTCATAACTCTATATTTCTCTGGGTCTTCTGCAACTAAGTGAGTCATATACATTAAGTCTTTGGCTTGCCATGCAACATCACTATCTATGAATAACATGTGAGTTGACTCAGATTTTAAAAAGTTAGCAACACAATAATTTCTTGCTCTAGTTACTAACGATTCATTAAATAAATAATAAATCTGCATTTCAATTCCATAATGCATAAACATACTTGTAGTGTCCATCAGTGATTTAGTATATAGTCCATAGCATTGACCACCATACATTGGAGTAGCTACAAAGATTTTCATCTTTCTCATCTCTTCCAAATTTAATTGGATTTCTTTTGTTTCTTCTGTCATAATACGGTTACCTCATAACCTTCTCTAATATAATATCCCATTCTAGCGTTTGCTTGACGAGATGCTGTTTTGCCTTTTAAGTTTATGTCTACGATAACTGGTTGTCTTTTGCCATCTAGTTTTCGTACTACTCTACCTATAAGCTGTGTAAGTAATGGTTCATTATTAACTGGTGTACCTAGTACTAAACAACTTAATTCATTTAATGATATACCTTCTGAAAATATAGATTGTGTTCCAAATAAAATATTTTTACTTGTTCTCACTTCTTGCATAGCTTCTTCTCTTTCTTCAAAATTCATATCGCCTGTTATTGATACTGCTTTGTCTCCTACAAGATTAGCACATCTTTTTAGAAAATGTACTCTATCCGAAACAACCAATACCTTATGTCCTTCTGCAGCATACTTTGCCGCTATCATACTCACACTATGGACATATTCTTCGTTATGAGTAAGGTCGTTGATTCGTTCTGCCCAAGGCGTAAACGAACCATCTATAAATCTTATATCTGTTTTGTAAATATCTATTTTGGGTATTAGATAATTTTCTTTTGGTGGTTTAAATACATTATGCCCAAAGTAATCTCTAAACACTACATGTCTTCCATCTTTTCGTTCTAGTGTTCCTGTCAGTCCTACTTTAAATCTAGCAGGCATTTCGTCTACTATACGCGTAAAAGTTGGACTTGATACGTGGTGCATCTCATCTAAAATAACTGTTCCGAATACTTCTTTTATATCGTCTACTCGTCTGTATAATGACTGTATATTACCAATTACTATAGGAGGCTCTACATTAAACTTACCACCACCAATTACTCCTGCGTCAATTCCAAATACTTTTTTTACTTCTTTTTCCCACTGCGCTCTTAATGTAGTTGTATGAGTAACAACTAATGTTTTCTGTCCAAGCTTAGCTGCTATAGCTAAACCTGTAAAAGTCTTCCCCCAACTTACCCAAGCGTTAATTATAGCACAGTCATCTACTTCGTCATAAACTGCTTTTTGACTTGGTCGTAAATCAAACTTAAACTTAGGAAAGTCTGCTTCCACACTAATCCTCTTATCGAAAACTTCGTAATCATCTGGGATTAAATCTAGTCTTCCAACAGGAATAGAGATTAAACCTTTTCTAATATACCTAATTGTTTTGAGCACCATAGGTGGGTCTTGTGGCATACGAGGAGGTAACGTATAAGTCAACTCTTTTTCTATTTTATTAAATACATCAGGTGTACCCATTATCTGTATTCTATTTTTTATTACTGCTTTCAAAAGAATGTCCTAAGTATTTCCCAACATTCTTTTTCAGGCTTTTTAAAGTCCTGTAAAGGACAAACAAATGGCTTATCTTTTCTCTTTATTGTCAAGTTATTTTTTGTTTCCTTATCAAGTATGTGTAGTCTTGTTATTGTTTTTTCGGGACACACAACTCTATGAAAGGTATCTGCTTCGCTAATATACCATGCACCTGCTGGAAGTGAGTATTTTCCATCTAGTCGTATTTTTATATTTTCTTCAGTTACGCTCGGTTCAAAATGTGGATGTATACAGTTGGTTTCTACTATCTGTAGTAGACTGTTTTCTGACTTCTGCCACTTGCATACTTCATTGATTAGTCGCCCTCTTACTATTTGGGACTCAAATTTAATCCTATGAGTATGAAAATCATTTACTTCAACAGGTGTAAGGTCAGGGCAATAGAAGTTCCATCTAATTTGCTTGTTAGATTCGTGTACGAATATAAATCCTAATCCACTGTAGGTAGGTTTGGCTCCCCAAGATTTTAACTCATCTATCATTTATTCTGTTCCTTAGTTGTGTTGTTGAGAAAGAATGTGCTCTACTAGTATAATATACTTCGTGCAATCCTTTTCCTGTAAAATGTTTATCTGTCCAATCTTCCCCCACAAAACGAAGCTGTATTTGGGTAGCTTCTAACAAATCAAGTAAACTTTGTTCTGTATCATAAGGTATAATCTCATCAATATATTTAACTGCTCTAAGTTGTATATACCTTTCGTATACAGACTGTACAGGTTGATTCTTGTCTTGCCTGTCTATGCTTGGGTCAGTTTGTAATCCTACTATTAAATAATCGCAGTTATCTTTCGCTTCCTTTAACATTACTATATGTCCTGCGTGTAATAAATCAAATGCTCCGCATGTAAAACCTATCATAATACTGTTAGATAATCCAAATCTTCTCTATACCATTTCTCTGTCATAGGCTCATAGTTGTTGTTCCAAGGGCTAGACCAACCTATTTTTGTTTTTCTTTCTCTAACATGTTTGGGTAACATATCTCCAAATACCTCTCTGAGTAAATATTTGTATGTTCCTGGGTACCAACCTTCCTGTTGTTTAAACTTCACTGCTCCATTAAAAGAGTATATGTACTGCACATAGTTTTGACCTAAAAATACAGGTCTTGATTCCATTCCAAACATTCCACAAGTTTGGTCAGTTGCTAGTATATTTTGTTCTGATGTAGCTAGTAAATCAAAGAATAATCCATTATTAAATTTATCAGTTTTAGAAAAAACTTGACTTGGAAACCACCCCATTTTTATACATCTATTTACTGTTTCTTTATCCCAGTTGGGGTCTGTTATTCTTTTGGAGTGGTGTCTATATCCTGTGTATAGTTCATCAGCACTATCTCCTGTAATTACAACTTTACAACCATCTCTACTAGCTGCTTGGGCTAGTAGGTATCTCGGGGCTTGTCTATTCCTGTCAACCCAAGGAAAGTGAGTGTTTGCTATCCATTTTCTTGATAAATGTGCCATATCTTCTTGCTTTAGTACAATAATTTTATATGGAATTCCCCACTCTTTACATGTTCGTTCTGCCAGAACTCCTTCGCCTCTAAAACCATCATGATTCTGATGTTCCGCTCTACTCTTATCATACTGACAAATATATGCTGTTAAGTCTAATCCCATGTCTTTTATACAAGATAAGGCAAATGTACTATCTAAGCCTCCACTAAGAAATATTGCTGTCTTTTGTTTATTCTTAGCAATTTTTCTTATTGACTCTATTGTTCTTTTTCTAAATTCTTGCTTGTCAAATTTCCATGACCTTATTTGATAATTTTGCCATAGATTACGTTGAACGGTTACACCAGTTTCTAAATTATGTTCTATAACTTGTCCTGGGCCTACTTTATGGATGTTATGATAAGGCGAAGCATTACCAGACCATAAAGGATTAAAAATAAATTGTTTATCTTTACTATCATTTTTTGTTTTGCTTATAAAACTTCTAAGACTTGTAGCAGCTGCAAAAGCTTTTCCTTTTTTATAATACCATAATGGTTTTGCACCAAATTGATCTCTAATTAAAGTTACTTTCTTTTCTTTAGGTTGATATATTGCTATAGACCCATGCCAATTTGTAAATTCTAAAAAGCTTAGACCATACATATCATATCCATTAGCTAAAAACTTTGTATCGTTGGGTTGTGTCGTGTCATACATTTCTCCATTAAATACAAGTATATGTCCTTTTCTAGTCTTATATGGTTGTTTTTGCTTTTGCCCACTAATGTCTAATAGAGCATGTCCAAGAGTTAAAGTGTTATCAGACCAGAAGTCCATACCATCAGGTCCACGGAACTCTTGTCGTTGTAGCATTGTTACTGCCATATGTTTATTTTGTGTTACTATAAATCCGCACATTATATTTCTCTATATTCTCCTTTTGTAAATACACTCATATCTTCTTGTATAGGATGACAGTCAAATGCCAAACTAATTCTTTCTTTTTTACTTATATTTGGTTTTACTTCATGAAATAAATGACAACCAAACCATTGTAAATCTCCAGGAGTACTAGGAATATTGCCTATCCAATCATAGTCAGTACCTATACTCGTATCTCCTGTTATAAATAAATTACCACATTTAAAATTAGGAGACTTACCCCTTGCATGTTTATGTCTTGGAACTCCTTCTCCTTGTCGCAAAACATTAGCCCAGCATTGTACTACATGAGTAGTCTTTAATATTGTTTGTAATTTAGGTATTAAAAATTCAAAATCATCCAACCAGTTATAACAAGAATACTTACCTGTTAATCCTTTAAATGGAGTTCGCCATCTTGGAGGAATATCTAATACATACTTTTCTTTTACTAATATTGTTTGTTCTATTTCTCTTACTTCTTCAGGAGTAATCCAACTACTATATGTAATCATTTTAACCACATCACAAAACTTAATTTTCTTCCACTTACTAAGTCAGAAACTCTATGTACCCAGCTTCCACTATATAATATTGCATCTCCTCTATTTAATTTTAAATCAGGTAGGTTTCTCATTTGAAAGTCTGCACCGTCATATTCCCACTCATTTGATAAATTAATAGATACAGACACAGTAGAGATATTAGGTTCTGCATGCCACTCTAATCCTTGACCTGGAATATCATAACACATAATATGTGCAAAGTGTTGCCATTTAAACTTTAATGAGTCAGGTTTTAATTCAAACTTTTCTTCTGCTAATTGTTTCAGAGGTCTAAAATGTTTGCCCATACTACGTATAGTCCAGTAAGTTCTATTTACAGCATGCTGTCCTTTATTTCTAGTTTTTAGTCCAACTTCTAAAGTAGGATTTGGGTCAAGTACTCTAGTAAGTGCAATGTAATCATCACATTCATCTGCTGATAAATAATTTTTTACAACAAAATACTTATTCTTCATAAGGTTGTTCTTGTATAGTATACCAATCTGTTATAGTCTCTAAGTCTATGTCATCCCATCTTTCAAACTCAATGTCATATGCTAAACATTTATCCATTAGAGACGCTTTCTGATTAAACGATAATCCATTTCCACTAGGGATAAAGTAAGGGCAACATGTCATTTCCCTTTCTTTTTGAGTACCACTATTTAAACTAGTGTATTCTACATAGCAAATGTGAGTTTCTAGTGCTATCATTAATTCTTGTGCTTCATTTGTATTCATATATTTTTCCTTTTTACTTATTCAAAAGCAACTTTTAATAATCCTATTGCTAATATTGTAAGTCCTGCTGCATTTAATACTATTATTGCTCGGTCTTTCCATAGTAATCCTACTAAAGTCCATCCGAACACTCCTATAAACGACAATACCAGGTCAGCTGTAGGCAATACGCCTGCAGATCTAATTGACATTGCTCCTAAAATAGCCATAGAAGATGCCCACTTTATCCACCAAGCGAAGTTTTCTTTCTTTTTACGTCTGGCTTCTTTGCCTATATGATTCATCTTTTCCATGATATTTTTGATTCACTATCTATTGCAGACTGTACCGCCTGTATATAGTCCCTATCTTCTTCAGATAATACTGACCAAAACTTACTAACAGTTAATGTATGCTCATATACTACTTCAGGTCTAGCTAAATGGTAATCTTGTTCCATCCATCCCTGTAGTATATCCATTCTTTCATTAATTTTTGTTCGTAAGTTCAAACTTTTCTCCAACTATCTTTTTTCTTTTCTTCACAATATTCCCACACTTTCCAAGGAAAGCCTGATAAATGTAATACTCCTGCCCATGTATATTTAGCTGGTGGTGGTCTTTTCTCTATAAAAGGAAAAGGAACTCCAGTCAGCCATATTACAGTCGCTACTTCTTTTAATTCTCTTTTTCTAATCTTATGATACATAAGTTTAGCTGTTCTATTTTTTTCTTTAACAATGATTTTTCCTTTACTATCTATAAAGGTTGTTCCTCTATGCTTTAACATACTGATTTCATCTTCAATCATATATCTTAAAGGATAGATACTTTTCATTGGGGTTTGTATTCTTCTCATTCCTAGAGTTTCCCCTTGCATATTTTTGTCATCTAATACTTGGTCATCTAGCCAAAGTATACCATCTAATTCTTCTACATTATCACTATGAATTACATAAATCGGGAATTGAACTTGTTGCATATTTCCTCGTAGCTTCTATCGAATATAGATATTTTAAACAGTATTCGTTCTTTGTCATTATTTTGTACCATATGTTCTTCCTGCGTATTTATTAGTGCAGATTTATACTCGTAAGCGAGTTGAGCGCCTTCTTGTCCATTGGAGTATCGTATAGCTGCTTTGTTACCATTTATTACCCAATTAAATGCACACTTTGTGCCCCAGTCTTTATGCCAACCAATAGTAGCATTAGGAGCAATAAATACAAACTTCATATTATACTTACAGTTTAAATTTAAACCGTTCTCACCTACCATTATCTCTAGCTCGGGATAGCTTATATGTGCGTACTTGTAGCCTTCAACTTTTTCTTCCTCTCTTCCATGATGATAGAACTGTTTTCTTTCACACTTCAAAGCTTTATCTAATAACCAGTCTTTATCTACATCAAACTCTATTTGATTACAAGGAACGTTACTGTCTAATTGTTTTTTCACTAGCTTTTTTGTTATAACTTTTGACCCATCTTTATACTGTGCCCGCATTAAATTTCTCCTTAAAATCTATGTCATGGTTCACAAGCACCCAATTAGGTCTACCTGCATCATCATAGTAAGGCTCATCTGTAACACAAGTCCACCCCAATCCTACGATATGTTCTACATATCCCCATTCCATTACTTCACACATCATATAGGGCTTTCCTGTATACTTCATACAAGCTGCAGTAGTCTGTTCGTGTTCTTCTTCAGGATTTCTATATCCTGGCACCCATGTTTGTCTACGCCATGCAGGATAATTATAAGCTGTACCATCACTACCATAAAAAGTCTTAAGAGTACAAAACTGCGTTTGCCCTACCATTGATTGTGGATTCATACCTAGTGTTGTATCATAGTACATAGTATACCATCCATTTTGGTCGTAGTGTGCTTCTAAATCTTGATAACAAGTTTTATTTTGTACTATAAATCCTTCGATTCTTAACTGTATGATTCTATACAGTTCTTGTATTGTTAACTCGTGCCACTCTTTACTAACGCATATCAAACTCATATTTTCTTCCTTCCATAACTTTAATGTTAGAGTTCTTAGCCTGTCTTAGTGCTGAACTCCATTCGTTGCATTTCGGACATTGTCCGCATTGTTTATAATTGTTTTCTTCTTTTACAGGACGTATACAAGTCCATGTATTCTTTACAAGGTCTGGGTGTTTTCTCATCATTATTGATATGATTTCTGACTTTGTTAAATACTCCATAGGAAATAGTGCGTGAGGGACTTTCAAAAAGTGTCTCCAGTCTAGTCCGTGCATATCCCATTGATTACTCCATCTTGCAGCCACTAACTTTTGTATATATCGTACTTGTATTCTTTGTTGCAAACTATCTTCTGAATTGCCTCCTAAAATAAAATACTTAAATCTAAGACTAGGATTTCCTAGAATTAATTTTATTGGGTTGTGTATTATATAATCGCTAGGGGGTACACTTTCATTCTCCATAGGCACATCATTATAACTAATAAAAAATTCTAAGTCAAAATACTTTGCAATATATTCACTTGCTCTAGTCATTCCTTTTTGTGCAGGAGACTTTCTATCTAAAACTTCTGTAAATAGAACAGGTTTATAACCTTGCCCAACTGCCCAAGCAACAGCAGCTGCAGTTTCAATACCGCCACCGCATGGTATAATGCTATCAATATCCGAGTTCTTCAAAGTCTCTTTCATAATAATCTCTAACTAACATACTGTTATGTGCTGTCCAAGGTGTCTTATACTCTTTTTCACTTACATTATGTTTACCTGGTTTTATTCCCAGTCTTTTCCAAATTGTTCCTTCCTCTAACTTGTGTACTTCTACTTCAGGTCTGATATAGCTGTATTGATGTTTAAATAAAATACTTGCATCAAATCCTGGATTTACAATGTGCAAGTGCTGTATGTACTGATGACCTGCATCTAAAGATGCTGACCAGTTTCCTGTATATAAACTTTCAATAGCACGAGGAACCCATTTTACAAATGGAGTATCTATTAATTCTATACTAGATAAATGCTTGTATGCACTAGCAAATCTATGATGAGGATTCCTTACTTGCGTTATCATATCATATTCTCTAAATACAGGATAATATTGGTCTGCATCTGCGTGCATATTATGAAGTACTTGTCTATCTCCTTTTCTTCCTATAGCTCTATCGAATTGTACTTCTAATCCAGTTCTCCAAGTTTTCCCAAAAAAGTTTCTTATATTTCTACTTGTTAAATATTGCGTAGAAACACTTGTCCCACCACATTTAGGAATATGTATAAAACATATCTGTAAGTCTTCAAATACCATATAGTTTCTCGAACTTACCTAAACTGTAGTCATCAGCAACATCAAAGTCACATCCAACTGGAGCTCCTGGTATCATAAGTCCTCTATCTTTTTGTATAACTTCTTTCAGTTTAGCACTATATTCTTCTACTATTTCTTCTTTTACTTCTGCTAAAACTGAATCGTGAACGAGTGCAAATATCTTGGCATCCATGCCTGTAGCAACAATATGTTTCTGCATATCAATTGCACCTAATAAATTAATATCACTAGACACAGATTGAACGAGAGCATTTACACCACTACGAACTTCGTGTGACGCAATACCTTTATCTTTACTAAAGACATTTGGCAATCTTCTCTTTCTTCCGAAGTGAGAATATACATATCCATTTGCTTGAATAAATTTTTGAGTATTGTCTAACCATTCTTTGAGTTTAGGAAAAGCCTCGAAGTAATCATCAATAACTTCTTTCGCTTGAAGTGGTGAAAAGTATTCTCCACTATCCTTCGTGACCTGTTCACTAATCTTTTTCGGGCCTGCTCCATACATAATACCAAAGGTAACGGCTTTTGCCTGTTGTCTTTTGGCAGGATAGAACTCTGCAACTTCTTCTACCTCTCCTGGTAGTCTGAATACTTGTTTAGCAATCGTACTGTGGAAATTACCACCTGACTTAAATACATTCTGTAGTCCTCTATCCTTTGCGAGTATCGCAGCACAATAAACTTCTGCTGTTGTTAAGTCCATTGCAACTATCTTGTATCCTTCTTTTGCTTTGATACAACCTTTTACAGTCGGATTGTCTCTTGGAAGTTGTTGCATATTTAGTTTACCACTAGATGATAGCCTTCCGCTTGTAGTTCCGTGTAGGTTAAAGTTTGTACGAAGCCTTGAATCTCTATCAAGGTTAGGTATAATTTTATCAAGATAGGTAGATTTAATCTTAACTTTCTGTCTTATTTCAAGAATATGTTTAGGTACTTCATGTTCCTCTGCGAGTTGTCCGAGAACTTCCGCATCTGTGCTGTGGGCTCCTGTGCCTGTTTTCTTCCCCGTTGGGGTCAGATTTAAATAGTCAAATAATAACTCTCTAAGTTGTACTGTAGAGTTAGGATTGAAGTCAGAACCTTTAGCTTTCTCGTAAGCTTTTACTTCGGTAAACTTGTATAGTTCTGCAACTGCCTTATTAATATCTTCATTCATTCTCTTTTGTCCAAACTCTAGTCTAGCCTTATCGAAAGGTACACCGTTAGACTCTGCATCTTTAAGGAATCTTACTCCTTCGATGAGTAGATTCTTATACACCCAATATAGTTTGTCGTTACTTCTAAGAGGAGCTTCAAACTTCTCAAACAATAATAAAGTAACTACTGCATCCATTGCTGCATATGTTTTCATTACTTCAAATGGTATCAAGTCATAACTGAAATCTCCTTTGAGTATTCCATGAGTCTTACAATAGCTTTCTCTCCACTGGTCTAGCTCTTGTTCGTAGTCTCCATATGGTGTGTGTTTGATTGCTAACTGTTTAAGTCCATGCTTTCCTGGTTGTTCATCAAACATATAGTGCATTAACATTGTATCTTCAAATCTTGGAAACTTAAAGTTGAAATGGTACTCAAACCATTGTAAATCAAACTTACTATTATGAAATACTATTCTCTTAGTATCAAATATCTTCTGCATAAGAGCTTCAGCTTCTTCATCAATTGCCTCGCAGTCAACGTAAACTCCATGATTAGCTTCATAAGACATAGAGAATCCTAACATATAACCATCTCTACAATATAAAGCAGAAGTCTCACTATCTAGTGCAACATAATCTTTCTTATCTGCTAGTGCTTTATTAAGATAAATCATTAAGTCACTTGTTTCTGTGATTCCATAACATTTATCTTCTCCGAGTCTTTCTTGTTTAAGTTCTCCGCTTATGTATTTCGATATACTCTCGACTGCACGCTCGAACTCTGTCTTTGCTTCTGGTTTGAACTTAATCATTGCAGGATTAATTAAACCTAAAAACTTAGAATCGCAAACTTTTCCATTGAACTCTGTTACTGATGTCTTTTTTGTATACATTTTGAAAGCCTCTGAACCTACAAGAATGAGCCATTCGTACGCATCAGTATCGATTTCTATATCCACATCTTTTTTCAAGACTTTTTTGATACTCGAATTTGAGCATAGAGCATATCGGTCTACCTCAAAATCGAAGTATCTATCCCAGTTGGTAGATGACATCTTTGTCTCTATTATTGCTACTGCCATTGTTTTAATTCCTCTAAAATTGATTGTTTTGCAGCAGGAGTGAAACACTCTGTTGAGCCATTGCCTACTAGTAATTCAGGTTCTGTTGCAAACTCTTTGTTGTTTTTAATAATTTGTTGTTCTATATAGTGGGCATGCCCCCAGCCTATCTTGTCTATTGTTAGTATTGTATCAAACTCATACTCAGGAAATCGTTTCTCTGGAGTCTTGACAGTAATACCTATCTTTATAAATTCGCCAAAATCTAAAAAGTACAATGTTGAATCTTCTTTTCTTGCACAGGCTAAACAACCTATGTCTTTATCTGTCCACGCATGAAAATGATGAGTGAACTCGTGTCCCACAGGGCATACTACTTTTATAATATCTTTAGCATCTGTAGGTTCTTTTAATACTGTCCAAGAGTCATGTATATCTGCTCTTGAATATTCAGTCTGACGATGATTAACCATTCGCTTAGCTTCGGTTTGCATATCGCACTGCTTGTAATTTCTGTAGAAACCTTCTACATCATATAACTTTCTTTGTATCTCAAACCATTCATCTTGTAGTATAGGAGTTTTATCTTCTATGTGTTTTTTCTTATACTCAAATAGTATTGCCTTAGCTAGTGGATGCCATCTCTTTCCACCTTTCTCCCATAGGGACGGCTTGTGAAAAGTTAAATTGTATTTCTGTTTAGCTTTTCTAATTGATACTGGCGTTCTTCCTAATGTGTCTGAGCAGAACTCTACATCCCACTCTTGTTCTTCACAAAAAGTATAATCATACTCAGTCCACAATTCATTTGTAGACCTGTTAGTAGCACAATTTTTATAGTTATTCGCCATATAATTTCTTCTTAAGTCTTTCTATCTGGTCACGATTTAAGTTACCAGGATCTGTATTTAGTGGTAAAGTTACTATCCTTGCTGACATATCTAGCTTCTCAGCTAAACCTTTGGCAGCTTCTGCAGCTCTACTTCCTGCTTCGTCTCCATCAAACATGATGTCAACTCCTTGTACTCCCTGCATTTTTAATAGAGATAGCTTTACCCAATTCACTTGTTGCGTTCCAAAACAGCAAACAGTATTCTTTAGACCTTTATCCCATAAGTTGAGAGCATCGAATATGCCTTCCACTAGAATAACTCTGTTCTGAATTGGTTTTACCTTGGCAGGACAAAAGGGCATTTCTGCCCCGCCAGGATAGATATAGTACTTCGATTGTCCCATACCTGCTTCACTGATTAATCTTCCGATTAAGGCAACAGTTTTTCCTGTGATGTTACGGATTGGAAAGACAATTCTGCCTTCAAACTTAGGAGTGTTCCAAGTAAACGCGTCCCATATCTGTAGAGTTTCCTCTGAGATATTTCTTAGCGGTCCACCTGCCCATCTTATTCTCTCCTTAGGTAATTGAATACCTACTGTTTGAGACTTGACTTTCGTAATTCCTTCACGAATACGATGGAGCCTTACTTCTAAAGGGCTAGAAGGTGCTCCAAAGTATGTAAACAAATTTCCTTTAAAACCACAGGAAAAACAGTTGAATACGCCAGTAACTCTATCCACTCTCATACTTGGATTAGTGTCGTCATGTTCTGGGTTAAGGCATTTAACTTTAGCGTCTTTACCACTAAGTTGATAATGTATTCCTTTTTCCTGTAAAAGTTCTTCTGCTGTCATAATTATATATATTATATCAAATTTTTAACCCCGTGTCAAGGATTATTTTTGTTATGTGACTTATTATTTCCACTTAGCGTCATCTTTGTTATGTTTCCATTTTAGTTTATCTCCAATGCGTTCGAACTCTCTCATATCCATACCACTTGGGTCAACCTCATGCTCGTAGTATCTAGACTTCCAAACTAGTTCTGCCATCTGGAACCAGACTGCTATTGACTTGTCTCTAAAATCTGTGTCTCCCCATAGGTAATATAAAAGCCACCACTCCTGGTCGAAGCGGCAGACTCTTATTTCTTGGTTGTGTATCTCTGGAAGGTCCAATGCGGCTCTCATTCGTTGAGAGCCGGCAATGGGGTACCAGTTGGGCATGCACAGGATGGGAGATTTGACCCCATGCTGCCTCAAGCTGTCTATTAAAGGTTGGTTAGGCGGAACATTTGCTATGTTCTCTTTTACTTTCTCTTGCTCTAACATCCAACCTATTGTTCTTACATACCATGTATGTGGTGGTAACGGTATTAGTTCAGCAGTTTCTCTACTTACTCTATCATCCGCCATCGTTCATCTCCTTGTATCTTTGTGTCCATTCATCTTCATAGATTAATCTAAATTCTTCTAGTGAAGGAATTGGTACATGTTTTAGTTTACTTACTTGTCTTATATGTCTAGTGTAAGCTATTAGTAATTGGTCTTCTGTGTATAGTATCATTTTGTTACCAAGGTACGTCCTCTACCTTTTCTCCTGTTCCCATAGTTTCTTTCATCTCAGCTTTCTCGTCTGGGTCTAACGCAGTGTGAGGTCCAACCTTTAGTGTGTTCCAATCCATTACAGAAGTAAAGCCTGCAACTTTTGCATTTCTTCTTTTCTTACAAGAAAACTTCATACAATCTGATTGGTCAAAATGGTCTATACTATAGAAAGCATCTACAGCATTGTCGACATTGGTTGAGAATTTAGCAGAACCGTCTGCTTTAGTTTGGATTGCTGTAACAGTAGTAGTATCATACTCCTGTGCCAACGTTTTAAAATATTTAGATATCTCTATCTGTTCTGTCCAGTCATATTGACCTGCCTTTTGATTATTACTTCTTTTTACTTGGTTGAGATAATCGATAATAATTACACCTGGATTATGTAATTTCTGTAGGTTCTGTCTTACAACACTAGCAATTTTTGCTGTGGTAAGGGCTGGGTCATAATAAATTTCTATCTGTGGTTTAGAGTAGTCAATTTTATTTCTAACTAACTCTTTATGGAACTCTTTGAAGTTAGCTTTCTCTAAGTTATCATACTTTGCTAATACTTCTTCTCCATCTACGAATCTTCCTGCCCACCATTCTCCTACTTTATTCCACTCATGTGGCTCTAAGTTTTGGTGGATTAATCGGTTAGCGTTTACTTCGGTTTCAATCGCTACTATTCTTTGCAGAATATCTTTACTGTTCATTTCTATTGTGAAATACAAAGCACTACGACCTTGTTTTCTTACTGTACTTGCAATATTACAGCATACTAAAGACTTACCACCACCTGATGTAGCACCGAGCATGATAAGTTCGTCTGACTTGAATGAATATTCTAAATCAAAGTCTTGATTCAGTCCTAGACTTATTCGTTTCTTGTATGTTTCATCATCATCAAACAACTCAATAGTTTCCATACTCTCATTTGCATCTTGAGTATCTACTTTATCTTCTACAGACACGACTATTTCTTGAAGTAAATCAATGTTTTCTCTTGCGTCTGATATTGCGATTTGGTTATCTATGTATGACTCGATTGAGCCTAAGATTTCTGATTGGGTAAATTGGTTCTTGAGATAGTCTAGCAATAAGTCTGCCTCGACATCTGTTTCCACAGTTTCGATAGCGTATATTTTCTCTTGTAATTCAGCAGAACGAACTTCTAGTTTTAGTTCTTCAAATGTTGGTAGATTTTTATATTTAGCTACATGCTTATCTACAATATTCCATAACTTTCGGTACTCTCCTTCAGGTAGGTAATGTTGTTTTAAGCCGTTCCAAGTATCAAAATCGCCAAGCGACAAGATTTGCTTCAGTAATGCACTTTCTAGTGTCAAATTGAATCTCCCAAGACAATTTAGTGGTTAAAAGATACGAAAGGCTCCGTAGAGCCTCTCGCGAAGGTGAAAAGGTTAGATTAACCTATTTCTTTTTTAGCTGCGCCATTGTAGTCGCTGCATTGTAGACCTCTTCTAGTAAGCATTGTTTTCACGCCTCTTACTGTTTTGCCGATTGTGTCAGCAATAGCATCTACAGTCATACCGTCGATGTCTAGGTCTGCTAAAGGATCAGCTTTGCTTGAACCTTTAGTTTCTTTTTGCTTAGGAATCGCATTGATTTCCCCAGCTCTAAGAAGTGATAAAGCTTTTCCTCTGATAGAGTTTACACTTCTACCTAAGCCTTCAGCTATATCTTCAATGAAAGCTCCGTCGTTTACCATTGAAACGAATTGGCTTTCTTCTTCCTCGTTGTAAGACTTAACAGTCTCAACTTTAGGAGCAGGTTTAACATGTTCTGTTAACTGCATAGAAAGAATTTTACCTTGAATTGACTTAGCACTAAAGTGTCCGCCTTCAAAGTTTGCAGCGATATCTGCGTATGTGTATGAGCCAGAGTTATCTGTCACGAAGTTACTTAAAGTAGCTTCTTGCTCATCTGAGAAAGATTTAGTAGCTGAAGCTGAAGCTAGTTCAACATCAAAACCCATCTTTCTTAATTTACTAGATACACTTCTTACTGAAGTTTCTAGTTGTTCTGCAGCAGAAGCTACAGTTGCCTGTGATACAGGGCTTTCGTCACCGACAAAAGAAGTCAATTCTGAAGTTCTTTCGTCTGTCCATTTTGGTAATGCCATTTTATTAATCCTCTAATAAATGTTTTAGGTTAGTTATAATATTAACACCTCGGTCACGAGCTGTCTGTGTTTTTGCTGACTCGATTCCAGACTCATTAACCAGATGAGTCACATCTTTTGTCAGACTTGATTTTACGACAAATCCATATTGACTAAGCACTTGCTCTGCATGAGCTTTAGTTTTATAACTTTTAAGTCTACCACTAATACACACAACTCCTGAAACCTTTGTTTTTTCTAATATTTTATTTGTCCATTTGAAAGGCAGTGTGTTGTTGTAATCGTCTAGGTAGTATTCAGTTTCTAACCAGTTAATTAGATTAGCAGTTGCTTTCGGTCCGATGCCCGCTTCTGCACAAGTCTTCTCGCTTATATCTTCAATATGAGATATACTATTGCATAATTTTTGAGAAGCTGATCGCCCGATAAGCGGAATCGAAAACGCTGGTAGTAATTTAACCAACGGTAACGATTCAGAATTACGAATCTCTATAAAGAGTTTCTCTCCTAATCTAACTGAACCTAGTCTTGCCTGTAAATCCTCTACAGTTAATTCATATAATTCAGCGTAGTCTTGGATGTTCAGCTTACTTACAGCTGCAGGTCCAAGTCCTTTTATCTTTAGTGTGGAAGCGAAGTTAACCACTTTCTTGTCCCACTGTGATGCGCAAAGGTCGTTTTTACAGAATAACTGGTCATTAACGAACTCTAAGACACTGTCACACGAAGGGCAGTTAGTCGGTGGTATAATTTGTTTCACTTACGGTTTCCTTTCTAAATATATAATATATTATACAAAAAGTTTGGGCATCTGTCAAGAACTATTTTTTGTTTGGTACACCCAAACTTCACTTCAAAGTATCGATTACTCCTCATAGATGTGAGTATCTTCAATATACTTTCCCTTATTTCGGTAATGAAACCATAATGCTTTAATTTTTTTAACTAAAGACTTTATCCAATTTTTTATCATATATATCCTTTATAATTCTATCTGCCATTAACCTATTTCCTTCCTCTAGTGGATGGTCTTTTGGTCCAAATGGCACCTTGTGTCTTTTGCACATATCATAGAAAGCTTCTTCTTTCATGTGCGGTAATTCTCTATACCAATCGTCTAGCTTCATAGTATTTTGTTGCCATGTTACATTAGCACCTTCCCAGTGTGGTTTATCTATGTATTTTAACGCTGGTTTTATTTGTCCATCGCTTAAGTTATAAAATAAATATGGTATTCCATGTGCTTTAAGTATGTACTTTACTGATAACATATATTGCATACTCCATCTTAAGTTATATACTGGGTACCTAACATTCCTACCATAGTTCTCTACTCCTGCATGCATTTTTCTATCCATGTCTTGGTGAAAGAACATTCGTGAATTATGACTAAGTTTAAATGGATGCTTCGGCTCCATTCTGTGGTGCATCCATGCAGCTTGTCTCCAAGTATTAGTAGTTGGATTTACATACTCAAATCTATTTATTCCAGACCATAGTATGATAGCTAACTTTATCTTAACATTTTCTTTTTGAATATAAAGTTCACTGTCTAGATTCACCTCTCCTGCTAAGCCATTTTCTGAGCAGATATCATCTATAACTACTCTTGATATTCTATCATTACTTCCACCTACTTTAGAATGTCTTAACCAAGGCTGTCCAAAGTGTGCAGATACTAGTGAAGGGAACTGGTCTTGTCTTCTCTTTATTTCCATTCCCTGTACAAAGCTACATCCATTCCAATAAATCAAAATACTTTTACTCCATACTTATTTTCAAACTCTAATGCTTGTTCCCAATTATTTACCATTGGTTGTCCTTTAATATTTAAACTTGTGTTTAACAACATCGGCACTTTAGTAACTTCGTAGTATTGTTCTAGTATGGGTCGCAGTGCTGACTTACTATTTGCTTTAACAACTTGTACTCTCGCTGTTCCATCACAATGTGTGACTGAAGCGTAGTCATGTTTTGCTGTCGCCACGAATTGCATATACTCATTAGTATATCCTTCAAAATATTCATCTACGAACTCCTCCAAAATCGCTGGTGCGAAAGGACGAAACTTTTGTCTGCGTTTAATGGCATTAACGGTATCTTTAATGTCGTAACGCACATCACCAAGCAAACTCCTATTACCAAGTGCACGAGGTCCAAATTCTGCTTTTCCATTTGCTACTCCTGCTACTTTATTATTTATTAATTCTTCAACTACTTTTATTGGATTTAATTCTCTTTCTATATCGAATCCAAGAAAGCAGTCATCATATTTGATTCTTTGTTTTGTATGTGCTAGAATTGCTCCTAGCGAACTCCCAGCATCTCCTGGGCTTGGAAATATCCACATATCATCAAAGAGTGGTCTTACTTTTGAATTTGCCACGCAGTTTAATGCTACTCCACCTCCATAAACTAATTTACTTCCGTACTCTCTAGCCTTACGCATGATATCTAATATCTCGCTTTCTATAAATAACTGTGCTGAAGCGGCTATATCTTCAGGTGTATTCCAAAACCATTTCTTTAATGGTATTCCTTTGTGCAGATTTGTGTGCATTATGTTTCCCATATCTACACAAGGCGTTCCATACGCTGCCATACCCATTGTTATGTATTCATCTTCGTTTGGTTTTAATCCGATGCGTTTCGTGATAGCACTATAAAATAATCCTAGTGAGTCTGGATATGTTCGACTCCATACTTTCTCTCCATCTTTCCATATACTTGCTGTATCGTACTCACCGATTGCATCTATTACAACGCATACTACATCATCTTTGAAAGGAGCAGTATAGTATCCTGCTGCCATATGACTTTCATGATGTCCTACAAATGTATCGTATTCTTCTCCATTGATAGTGGCTCTTTGACCATTCTTTAATCTACGCATATTCTTCAAGTCTGTATCTTCATAGAATATACTAAGGTCGTGTCTTGCTTTTAAAAAGTCGGGAACATACCTTTCGTTTTTTACTCCTGTATATCTCTCGGCGTGTGTAGCAAAGAGTATCTGATTATTGTTTACTACAGCTACAGCTGCATCGTGAAAACCTTCACTAATCCCTAAATATTTCATGCTTCTTGGGGAAGTCCTCCAGTATTTTTGAGTCCATGACAAAGCACTCAGTGTGTCCACCGAAGTGATGCTGTGTCTTATGTCTGTCCATTTCATATTTCTTGTGTAGTTTCTGTTCCCATCTCCAGCAGTCGTATATCGTCCCGCTCCAAATTCTCTGTATTCTGATGTCGTAGTTTGTGAAGCCACGTCCTCGTTTGACGACGTCTTTGAATGTTCGCCCTTTTGCGATGCCGACCTTTATTGTTTCTCGTTCCCATGTTGCCTTGTTTACAAGGATAACTCCATAGAGCACTCCTTCTTTATCCTTTTCCCACGGATGATTGTCGAAGTAAGTTTTGTTATAAACTCCTCCACTCATGTGTTATCACTATCTCTATATTTCAGCATAGATTTATCAAATTGTTTTCGTGCATTTCTTTTGAAAGACCACTCAAAGAATCTACTTATGATATCACTTATGTACTTCATTCTTTAAAACTTCCTTCTTGTATTTTGTGTACAGACTTCCATGCAACTTTCTTTGAATATGTAAGTTCAATACACTTGTCACATTTACCACAAGGTAAGTACTTACCATTACTCATTAAATCTAATTCACCAGTACAACTCCACACCATTTCCAATAACTTTGGCTCGGCTTTCAGCAACATTGCCACAAGTTCGGACTTCTGCATCCATTCAAAAGGAAATACATTAGTAGGTAGTTTAATTATGTGGTGTGGTTTAATCCCGTGTGGGTCTAGCGTCTGACTCCACCCACAAGCTATTGCTCTAAATGGAAACTTTAATTGTAATCTCTGTCTAAATGAATCATCAGAGTTTGCTCCCCATATAATAGCTTTGAATCTGACAAAGGGATTGCCAACCATTAGTGTAGAGATAGCAGATAGATGTTGTAAAACTGGGTAGTTGTTTCTTCTATTTTGTTGAGGCATATTAGCCTCGTCTACTAGAAGTCTAACACCCATGTGGTCGGCTTGTTCTTGGGCAGCTGCTAACTGTGCATCCGCTACATTTCCCCAACCTTCTTTGTTGTATAAATGTAACGCAACTGGATTATATCCTTTGGCAACTGCATACCATAGAGCTGCAGCACACTCTAGTCCACCACTAAGGTTTACTATTGCGTCTATGTCATCTCTAATCTTTTCAGCCATTTTATCTTATTCCTATCTCTGTTGGTAGGTAATCTATTACATGTTGCACAAATTGGATTTGCTGCACGATTACCTTCCCATAATTCTTGTTTTAACTTCTGTAGTTCAGGATTGTGTTTCCATACATCAAAGAAGTTATCTGTTTTAATATTTCCAAATACATTAGTATCTGTCCAATCATTACAGCACATTTGTATGCTGCCGTCCCAATGAATCCAACCTTTGGTTTTAGGTAGAATACATACTTCATTTATAGCTGACCTATCTGAAGCAATACGATTGTAAATATCACTTCTGTTAGATACTTGGATTGGAGTTTCTCCCCATTCTTCTGGTTTCATACTTTGGTCCCAATATCTATGTGTTGCTCTAGGCATCAGCTTTTTGCGTTCTTCCATCTGTTCTTTAGATTTATAACTGTTAATTATTAATGTATCAAACAGATCAAAGTATTGCATTTTTTCTTTTAATCTATAACCATTAGTCAAGATTCTTGTTCTATATGTTCTGTTATCGTGATGTAATATCATGGCAAGAGTGCCAAAGTCGGGATGCAGAGAGTTCTCTCCTCTGCCTGTGAAACATATTGTCCCTTTATAGTTGTGTAGTGTTGATACGAACTTTTTGAATAGTTCAATAGACATATAATGCTTAGCATTAGGATATCCACTACTACGAGGACAATAATTACAAGTCTCATTACAAAGACCTGTAACATCTATGTTAATAAGTATCGGGCTCATATACAAATATCCAATTCTTTCTTCCTGCTGAATCTGTGTTTGTGCCTACTTCTTTGAAACCAAAGTCTAAGAAAGGTTGTTTGCCTCCTTCATAAGTTATTTCTAACATCATTCTAGGACTTCCATAGTTTTTCATACAGAACTTCTTGCCTTCAGTCAAATCTCTAGTAGTACATCCGCCTTTGTATTCAGACATCCACGCCTGTCTACGGAACGCAGGATATTCATATATAGTTCCATCATCTCCTTTAAATTTCTTTTTATAGCATAAAGCATTGACTCCAATCATTTCACCATTCTCATACCACATCATATAATATTGATGCTTGTCGTATTTATCTTCTAAGTCTTGATAGCATACTTTGTTTTCTACAATGAATCCTTGTATTCTTAGTTGTATTACACGATAGAGTTCATCAACAGTTAACTGCTGATAATGTTTAATTTCACAAATCATACTCTTTTTACTATTCTCGGGATTATTTCTCCACTTCTAATTACTTCTACATCACAACCTATCTCTAACCCCAGTGCATCTATATAAGCTATATTATGCAGAGTTGCTCTAGAAATAGTTGCTTCTCCAATCACACAGGGCTCTAAGATTGCGACTGGTGAAACAGCACCTGACTTCCCGACATTCCATTCAACGTCCAAGAGTCGAGTAACTACTCCAGCTTGTCTTGTCTTCAGAGCGAAAGCTCCTCTAGGATGATGTGATGTGTAGCCTAATTTTTCAAAATATATATTAGAGTCGACTCGTACAACTTTACCGTCCTGAGGAAATTCATTCCAATCACTTTGTGTGACAGTATTAAATCCCATATCTTTTACCATAGTCATATCCCCAATCCAATCAACACAAATTGCTGGTTGAATACCATAAGATATAAATGTAAGACTACGGGATTTAAATTCTTCTAAGTCTTTTAGATTCAAAGCACCACTTGCATAATTTCTAGCATTTGGTATTGTTTTGGGAGCAACGACTTCTCCAGTAATCTGTTTGATACCTTTACTCCATATTCTATTTGGAACTAAAGACTTAATTTTATCAGTAATATCTAGACCTTCCTTACCATCTCCACGAGTGAGAGCCTGTGACAATACGCCGTCTACATAAGTTATAGACACAGCTGCACCGTCCATCTTGGCAGTCATTATGTGTGGTTGATTGTTGTCCCAGTTTGGTTCTTCATCTTCGCCTATAAAGACTTTTTGAAGTGAATACATTGGGTAAGGATGTTTGTATCTTGTGCCTTCCAGAGTATGACCGACTTTATTCTCAAGTTCAGTATTCTCAGTAAGTCTATCATATACGTCGTCAGGTAATATAGGATTGCCTTCAGCGTACTTTTGATTACAATATTCTAGGTATTCTGTCTTATTCATACATATATTATACAGAAATTCTAAGGATTTGTCAAGTATTATTTTTGTGGGCTATAGGTATATCTTATCTAATACATCTTTGAAATGAGTTTCGAGAACAGACTTAACTTCGGAGATAGATAATATCTCAACTAATCCCTCAAATAATGCCTTGCTATTATTAAAGTCTATTGGTATAGCTATGCCGTCCTTTGTTGGCTTCCATTCTTCGTCAAAGTCTAGGTAGTATTTCCTAATGTGTAAGTACTCAGTATTACGAAAACTATTTACAGTAAGGTAAACTCTCTCGTGTTTTTCTTCATTGTAATGTATTAGTTTTTCATATACTGGGGGTGCATTATGTAGTTCTATCATTCTTTAATATCGCTGCTAAAGGTACAATAGAAGTCACATTCTCAGGTACTAGAAGTCTGTAGCTATCGCAATCCCAACAAAATAATAATACTTGGTTGTTATTTGGTTTAGCCCTATTTCTTTTAGTCTGAATATGCTTGTTGTCAAAGTCCATGGTGCAGACATTATACTTCATTCTGCGACTGTTTTGACTACGATAAGTAATGATAGCATCGCCTGCATTACTCACATTCTTTATAAAGTCATCTTTCTTCATGCGTTTCCTTGTGGGTTGTTAAAGTCCTTTAGCGTCCCAACAATGGTATCGTCTTGCAAGGTGATTCTACAAGATAAAAGAAGACCCAGCCTGCGAACAGACTGAGTTCTTCAAGGGGTAAAGTTAGTCGTTCAGTTCGTTAATTAACTGTGCGAAATACTGAGCTGCTTTACCAGTAAGTTTACTGATAATAGCCGCATCTGGCTCTTTTCCAGCGTCTTGTATAGCACTTGTGAGTTCTTCCTGTGCACCTGCAACAGAAACTCTAGTACCACCAGTTCCACCTGATTTGCCACCAGCCGCAGGAGTTTTCTTTACATAAACTCCAGCTTTTGTTAAAATCATTCTGACTCCATTTGGACTCTCGTTTATGTCGTCAGCAATCATCTTTACAATTTCCATACTTGTTTCAGGAGTAGGTTCCTCTGCAGTATACATCTCTACTGCCTGAGCTTTTAGTTCGTCTGTCCAAGCCATTTTTCTTTTCCTTGTTAAATTATATTTTGTTTTGTATTCGGCAAGAGTATAAGTATTACGGTAGCCAGGAGCCCAACCTGTGGCTTCTAGCATTTGTGTATAAAACCTATCGCTCATTGCTTATTTCCTTATTATAAATATATTATACTAGAGATTTAAGCAAGAGTCAAGAACTAAATTTTATAAGCTATATCCGAATGTGAGAATATCTTCCTTATACAGGTCAGCAACACTAGTACGAGTCTTAAGTGTATACCAATTGTTCCACATGGGTGCTATAAATAGCTTGTCCAAAATGGAAGTATCTTTTACAGGTAATTCTAATTCCTCTAATTCGTGTTTCCAATCTTCTAATCGGATTAAGACATCCATATCTTTATACATCTCTTTTTGTGATTGCATTGGGTTAGCTTGAAGCCATTCATCAAAACCAATATAGTTCAAACTGTTCTGATATTCAGTCACAGCTCTTTCATAGGGGTTTCTAATTACCCCAATCTTAGTTTTATTTGATACCAGATATAAACTCTGACTCATAACTTAATTCCCTCGCTAATGCTTTGCAATCTTCAATTGTATGTTTCTTCCTAGTTGGAGATAGCTCCATCCTATCCAACTCATCCAACTTATCAAGTAAAGCTTTTAATTTAATGGCACAGTCGATTCTATTGTGTGTCATTTGAAGTTTCTCTTTAAAGATTCTAATTTATCTTCAAGTTCTGCTAATTTACCTATTTCTTGGTCTAAAGTTTCCATGATATCTCCATGCTCTGCTAGTCCAACATGTGAACCTAGCAACACTTCTATATTCATTTTGTGTGCTTCTATGCAACCTTCATACAATTTTATAAGTGCATTAACTAATCTTTCTCTATAATTGCTCATCCTAATAATCCTAATACAAAGTTCCTAATGAACCTTTCTCTGTGTCTACCGACATCTAAGGCGGCAAACATTAATAACGGAGTCAAAGGTAATGCCATTACTGACACTGACACTATGACTAATTCTTTATGCTTAAGGACAGGATTGGTCTTGTCTGTTAATACAGCTATTCTAAATGCTGGGAATACCAACTTCCAAATAACTATAGCCCAGCCAGATAACCAAAAGGCTATTAATATATCCATGCTGTTTCCTTATGCTCATTTTATTGAGTGCTTTACAAATATTGTTGTAAATGTTTTAAACTTCCCATTTCGTACGATGCTAAACAGTATTGTTTACCAGCCCACGGTAGATGTGGAAAGTATGTATCTTTTAAGTCATCTTGTGTACATTCTACGGTACACACTAAGTAGACTCTAAAACCTCTTTCTTTTGCAAGTTCAGGTTTCAGTTCTCTATCCACTATTGCAGGATAGTTTTGTCTGATTGCCCAAACTTTTTCTTTAGGTTCAAACTCCTCTGCTACACACTGATCTGGTAATATAGCATTTCTTCTTCCTTCATAGTCAGTCATGGAGAGTTTCTGAGGCACTCCTAGTCTTTCTACAATTCCTTTAATAAACGCAGGACTTCTATATAGTGATTTCGCTATATCAGACATGTTAAATCCATCAAGATACATCTGTACTGTAGATTTTATTTCCTGTTTATTAGCACCTTTTCCTTTGTTCTGAGACTTTCGTCTCGCTCTAAAGTCCATGGTTTCTTTGTGTTCTGTTATTATTTTGTTAAGCCTAGTAGTATTATACGCTATGTTTAATATACCACACGCTTCTTTTTTAGTTATAGGCTTCTCGCCTTCTAGTAAACTAATTACTTTACTTATATTCGCTTCCGATAAGTTCTCGTGCTTCTTTATTCTCATTTTCTACCCCTAGTAAAATTATTGCATAATGCAGAATCTTTAATAAGTCCTGCTCGTTTCTTCCATCTTTCTTTCCGTACCTCTGCGCATACTTTATAATGTTGCCTAAACAGAAGCCTTCTCCATGACCAGCATCGAAGATGAACTCGGTTGACTGGATTTTATTCATACTGTAATGACTATCATAAGTCTTTATAATATGATTTTGTAGCATGTTCATTGCTACATCTTCGTTAAACTTGTTGTTATTATATTCTGTCATTTACTTCTCTGTTGCAAAAAATCCTACTTGGACTAATCGTGCGTTTTCTTTGTTTGTTCCGAAAGATGCGTTTAGTGGTGCATGCCAATAGTTTGCTGGATATAATACACATCTATTGTATACATTTCCAACGTAAGTGTGCAACTCCCAATCTTCGTGGTTGCTTTTCCACTCTCCTTTAAAGCCAGCGTTTTTATCTATTTTTAACTTATCTGACTTTGTAATTAAACCTGTTACTTTACTTCTAAAAAGTGCGGTGCCTGTGTCTATTGAGGCTTTGGGTTGTAAATAAATTACAGCAGCCCAAGCTTGTCCATCAACGCTTTCTGTTGTTCTCTCTAAATATCCTGACTGGTCGTGATGAATCCAGTTGAGAAACTCATTGTCTTTTTTAAGTCCAAGAGTAAACGCTCCATTAGAGTTTTTATTTGGAAAGTAAGTTATCTTTTTCCCAATAGTTTTCTCAAACTTATTCCTAATGAAAGTTCTATTCTCACTTGAAAAAGTAGATATAGTTCTATCCCCAGGAAATGCCATCCTTTTCCCTCTACGACCTGGGTAGAAGTACATTCTTAGTGCCTGTTCTCTTACCTCGTCTGGGTTTGGATAGAAATTATCAACTATGTGAATCATGCTTCGTGAGTTCGTCTATTACTTCTAGTCCGCCCTCTAACTTAGCTAGATATTCTTTCTTCTTTGCAAGTTGAGCTTTTAGATTGACGATATCATTCTCGACACCTGCCATCTGTGCTTCTAAGTTTTGTTTTAATACTTGACTATGTTCCATTGTTTCCACTGTTGGTTCCTTTACTCCTATTAGTTGGTCTAAAAAGTTTGTTTTAGTGCTTTTTGCCATTTAATCTTACTCCATTTAGCATTTGGTATTCATCCCCATTGCTCTTTCTGACCACTATTGGTCGTTTTAGTACTTGAAACTGCGAGTACTCTAATAATTTCTTATTGATTTCTTCGTCTGATGTTCCTTCTTTAAACATAAGGGCTCCTTTGCCCAGTTTAACTTTTATCATACTCTGGTTATCCTCTTATCATAGTCAGCGTAATCTTCATTCCACCAACTAGGCTTATCTCTGTATTTCCACTCGGCAAAGGTTGCTTTGTCTAGGTGGTAATAATCTCGATACGATTGTATAACATCATCTTCGTTTTTCAACTCATCAGGCATAGCCATGAGGAAAGGAGTTTGTCCTAACCTAGGCATATTCTTTGGTTCAGGTAGTTTGTTTACTACTTCTACGATAGATTTATGCTGTTTTCCATAACGATAGTGGTACTCATCGTTGAGCGCGTTAGCGTAACAATGAGCCCACTCAAAGTTATCCAATGATGACCTAACCCAAATCGTGCAGGGATGATTATACATCATCGGCAGATAAGGGGTAAGAGGTCGCTCTTCCATAGGAAGATGCTTTATCTTGGCTTTCTTACTGTTTAGTACTTCTCGTTCGTCCTTGTCAAGCGCACGAGGTACAAAGCCTAGTACTTCATCAACCCATATAGCGGTACACAAAAGTTGCGCTGCCTCGAGAGGCATTTTCACGATGTGTTTGTCGACGTGGTACTCGGCACATTTGTCTAGGTCTTGGTCTAAATAAAATAAATTCATCTATTTCCAACACTTGTAGACACCACATAAGCCATCTGCATTTTCTGTAGTTCCACAGTATTTGCATGGCTTATCTGATTTAGTCGGTTTATGTTTTGTTTCTGTAATCTTAATCATACATATATTATACAGAAAGTTTCAACACTTGTCAAGATTTATTTTGAGTTTATCTTATCTTTAGCTGTTCCAGCGTATAGTCCAAACCATGCTGCACCTGCCCCTACAACGATACTAATCAAACCTGACTGCTCCATTGAAGGTTCTGGTAAATCCATAAACCATATTGTACACTTATAAAGTAATACAATGTATACTGTTAGAAATAAACGAGGAAAGATTCTCCAAGCGTCTATCATAGAAGATAGCCAAATCCAGCGTTGCCACGGATTTTCTGGTTCTTTATCGTTTTCTAACTTTAATATTTCAGCTTTCAGATTACTGTTTTCGGTGACGAGTTCCATAAACTTATTAAGGTCTATTTCTACTTCATTCCTAGACATATCGCCTGAGAACTGATTACTTGCTTCTGCCATAAATTTCTCCTGGCTCCCAATTGTACCATTTCTTTCTCGCTCCTGTCTCCGAATGTGACTTCTTGCCCTCATAAGGTTCTCTGAAGTGAAAACTAATTGATATTCTTGGGCTTAGCGTATCTACTTTATGATACTGCTTAGCAGGTATATATAATAAATCGCCGTCATCTAACTCTATAACTTCCAATAATTCAGGAGTATGTTTATTAGGACGGAGTTTTTCATTCTGCTTATCTTTCGGAGCAAAATCTTTATAAATATACCATCTTATCTTTCCACTTACATGGAAAAGAAAATTGTCTGTAGAATCTGCATGAATAGGAAAACACTTGGCATCTTTTTGGTTAGAGCAGTATATATTAGCCTGCCCAATACCATAGTATTTTTCAAACTCTCTAGTCTGATTCCACATTGTTTTGTTTAAAAATTCAGAAAGTGTAATAATAAAACTACTTCCATCTCTCCAAAGTCTTAGTAATTCTTCTCTAGTTTTCTTTTCTGGTGATTTCTTTTTACACCATTTACTACCATTAGGTAATACTACTTGTAGTTGGGGAGTTCTATCCCATGATTGTATATTGTACTGGTTTAGATAGTTATCTAATTCTTCCCAACTAAAATGATTTGCAAAAATGTTTTCTTTAGACTTAATCACAAAATGTTTCTTATCTTTATATTCTTCTAAAAAGCGTTTAAGTCCAATCGGCTGTAGTAATTTATCTAAACTAAGACTACTATCCATTTTTTCTCATCTGTCTTACTATATTTGCATAGTCCCACCATACTTCCATTAAATCTTGTCTCCAATGAGTAGCTTTAGCAAAACAATTATACCTAGGATGCCATGGTTGATAGCTAAGTCCTGTTAAGTGTAGTTGCCACATAAAATCTAATGACATTTGAGGTTTCTGCCAAAAGTCTCTCATATGCTGGTCTGGTACTACTATCGAGGGGTCTACTCCATCAAAACAGTTCCATCTTGAATCTAGTGGTTCAATGTATTCTTTTGACTCTTGTTTAAATGGCATATTTAATTTTTCACCAAATTCCCACTTATAACTTTTACTAGTTTTTGCACTCCATTCTTCCATGACTTTTATACTATCCATATATGGTTTTGCTTTCTCGCAATCGAATAGCATTACACTATCACACCACCAACCTCTCGGTTTACCTAAGTCTGCTCCTTTCTTTCCATTATCTTGCTGAGCATCCCAAACCATACCAAAAGGTTTGCCATCTAAATTAGTATTAAATAAATGAGAAATATCTCTAAAGTTTATCATGTCTACATCTGTATACAAAGCTCTGCCTTCAAAATTACATAGCTCTGGAACTGCATATCTAAAGCAAGTGAAAGGCGTTCCCCAGTATCTTCTATCCCAATTTGGAAACATTGATGGTCGTAAGAATGTTATCTCTATTTCTTGTTCAGGTAGTAAATTTTTATAAATAGAATAAAGATATACTTGCTCGGCTAGCCAGTCTTCTGTCTCACTTGTGCCTATAAATAGTCTAATCGTATTTGACATATAATATCTTTGCTCCGTTTGATGGATGAATAGAATGAAAAAACTTATTACCAATAATAACACCTGTATCACAATGCAAAGGAGTATTGACTACATGATGTTTTTTCCAATTAAATTGTTCGTAGTTTGGTATATCTAGAGTCTGGTCTAGATTATTTCTATCTTTTCCAATTACTACTGAAGCATGTTTTTTATTTAAAGAAAATATTACTACTGTACTTCTAATTGGTACTTGTATTGATTTTTCATTTGCTTCCATAGCAACAACCTTTGTAGGTTTTTTACTATCCATTGGATGTTTAAGTAAATCTAAAAAATGTTTTGAATGTTTATACCACTTAGGATAAGTAAATGAATAGTCTTCTAATGTGGGATGTTTTCTATGCAAAGGTACTGCATGCCAGAAGGGGAACATTGTGTCTCTCATATCAAGAGGAAAATCTAGTATATCAAGAGCAATTTCTTTAACTTCACTATTAAGCTGTATAATCATTTAATATGGTGCTCCTGCACCTCTAAAGAATCCTACTATAATATCTCGTTTACCTGATATTAGTGGTCTAGATTCGTGTTCATGTATTGATGTAAATATTGTAAGAGAGCCTTTCTCTCTAATTGTAGGAAAAGAGTGTCTAAATGTTTCTCTTTGTTTTAAAAATTCAGGTGGGCAATTACTATCTATAAATACATCAGGAGTAGTATAACTCTCAACTATCTCTAAATCACCGCCCTCATACTCATGACTATGACTTAGTTGAATACTAAGACTTATCTTTCTAGTAGTCATTCCTGTATGAATTTCTTTTAGCCCAGGTCTGTAATCTCTATGAGCTCTAAAGTGCATCCCAGGTTCATCATATCGAACCATGTTTATCTCGTGCATCTTTCTTTCGTCGTAGAGATGAAACTTATATGTGTTATTGTTATATAAGTCTACGGCTTTCTTTAGTTTATCGTAGAATGGAAACTCTATTCGACTTCTCTTTTTACACTTGCGTATTTTGGAGTTATAACCACTCCATCGTGTTGCCGCTAAAGGCCACTTCCTATCCTTGTTTATCTCATAAAGCTGAGTTATTTCTTCATCAGATAAAAAATTAGGTATATGCCCTACTATGTCGTGTTTTTTATGTACACTAACTTGTAGCTTCACTTACTTTCTAATTGTTCAATTCTTTTTACTAAAGTATCGTAGCCGTCAAACTCCTCGATACCACACTTGGGATGAGCCCAATTCTCTAGAGCTCCTACTCTATCTTCTAAATGCTCACACCAATCTTCTTGTTCTTCAAACCTGTTCTGTATAGTAGGATTACTTTCTAATATATCATTGCCTTGCTGCATGATGCGAAAGATTCTCCACTTCTGCAGTAACTTTCTAAACACTATTTACAAACTCGCATGCTTCTTCCCATGCAATTTTATTTGTACTAGGTATCGCTAATTCTATTACACATCTTGGTTTTTTATTGTAGTTCCTATCTGCCATCCAATCATCAATGCCGTCCTGCTCTCCTATTAGTAATGTCCAGTCAGCATTATAGTTGGAATGTTGGTCAGGTATCTTTTTGTATCTACCTTTTGAAACATATCTAGTTTCTCCACGACCTGAATTATGAATAAATCTAAGGAATAGTTTACCTTTTCCTTTGTTGTTATTCCATCCAGTCCAGCCCCAGTAAGGTACCTGAGCCATATAAGTGTCCCAATACCATTGCTGAGTGCCAGTTTTACTACAGATAATATTTCTAAATATATTTCTCAATCTGCCGAGGTCTACTCCACCATCAGCAGATTCTCTGCCTACATAATCAATATTGTTTGTCAACTCGTGCTTACCATCGTTTGCAGCCATAGCTGTACGTAGTTTTGCTAAAGTTATGTTAGGTTTAGGTGCTTGATTATAGCTTGCAGGCTGTTTATACACAGTCTTTGCCATTAAATCCAATCGAGTAATTACTTCTCTGTTTCTAATTTTGAGTGCTTGTATCATTTTTTAGTGCTTCTGGGTCTGTCACTTTTTCATAGTAAACTACGACCTCTTTGAGTTCGGTTATATAACGCTTTAATTCTTGCATATTATATGACATCAACTCATAATCTGGTATGGACATAGCTACAAATACTACTTGTCCATGTTCTTCTGTTAATCTTTCGTGAAACTCGTCAATGTTTTTATCACTAACTACATACCATAAAGGTAGCTTTAAATCTATTTCTCTTGGTAGAACAGGTTGTGTTATTATCCTGTCCATGGGCTTTGCTGTTACTTCTATCTGTTTAGTTGGGATTAGACTGCAACTCGACGCCATCATCAAGGCTATCAATGGTGCGGCTAATTTCTTCGATTGAATCAAATACATTTTTTGTTCCTTTATTTATTCTTGGTTCTAGCAAACCAGGTTTTGCTGCTGCTAGTTTTGTTAAATTGTGTCTCTTAAAGATGTCTAGATATCTATTCATCTCTAACTGAGCTTCTTGGGACTTCTTTTGAAGTTCTCCTAGTTGTTGTGTTTGCAACGCAAAATCGTTCTGCATTGTCTTTATTGCTTCTTCCTGAGTAGCAACTGCTCCTTCAAGTGCCATATTGTTTGCTGTTAGCACTTGGTTTTGTTGGTACAGGTAATAACTACCTAGACCTAATACTAATATAATTCCTATATAAAGTTGGTTCATTATAACTCCTTAATTTTATAATTGAGCCCTTCAGCTCCTCGTATCTCGACTATATCGCCATCTTCGGTTTTGAACTGAAGATATTTATCTTGCTTCTTATAAAACTTTGCAACTATGAATACTTCGTCATCTGCGTCACCATATACTGAATTATAACTTACTGTTAGTTCGTAATAAGATAGAAATAGGTTCTTAAACCAGAACCACCAATCATTTAGTTTCTCTAAAAACTCTTGTTTAGACATGTTCCCAAATTGCTCCTTGGTATAATAATGCCTCTGCTTCTCTTCTTCGGATTAGTCCTTCTAAGACCTTTCCACCTGCTTTGTTCCACCTTTTGATTTGAGCAGGTACTCCAGCATGATCGCCAGAGTTGATGACTTTCAACATTGTTGAAGCTTTGAGATTTCCATTACCGAGATTGAACACCCAAGACACAATTGCATCGAATTGATTCTGAGAAAGTGGAACCGTTACCGCTGTGTTCACATAGGTTTCATACTCCTTAATCTCATGGTTAAACATCTCATCTGCTTCTGACTGAGTTATAGTCATTCCCATACTTACATCTTTTATATGCCCATATCCGATTGTTGGAACTCCTGCAGCACATTTATATGCTTCAAGTTCACATCCCTCGAACTTCTTAATTAAATTTTTGCCTTCTTCTGATATTACCATAGTTTTCCTTTTTATAAATTGGGGGAGAATACACTCCCCCATGTTCGTTAACTTACTAAACAAGTGGTGCTAATGCTAAGAAGGTAATCGCACATATACTTAATAGTAATAGTACTTCTCCTGTTGCTTCGACATCTGTTTGTCTAATTCCATCTCGAACTTTAAAAGCTAGTGCTTTCATTTTATCTCCAATATTTTCCTTTTAGAGTTTGGAGTTCGAGTTAGTTGTATCGTTAATAATCCGTCTTGTAGATTCACATCTTTTACTTGTAAATCAGGATTAAGAATAAATCTTCTCTCAAAGCTTTTTAAACTTAGTCCTTGATGAAGGAATCGTTCGCCCTCATCTAGTTTGTGTTGTTTGTTGCCCTTGATATGGAGTTCTTCGCCATCAGCGATTATCTCCAGTTCCGTTTTATTCCAACCTGGCACAGCGATATCTATTCGAAATCCACTGCCACTTTCAATTAAGTTATATCTAGGATAACTACTCTCCGTATAAGTCGGCATAAAGTTGTTATCTAATCCAAGCCAAAATTTAGTTAAATCAATACTCATAATATTTTCCTCCAAATAATCTTTTCAGTATTACTTTGCCTTGCCTCTCGGTCAAGACGCCAAAAAGTAAGCAGATTATTCCACTTACAAAATAATTATATCAAAATTTAACCTTTATGTCAAGAACTATTTTTCGTTGTCAAACTCGATTATACCTTCTGTCTCCAGAAAATCAATCGTAGACTCTATTCCAAATTGCTTTCCAATGGTGTATGACATTCCCATGCCACAAATTAAAATAATAATGTAATTTATATCTATATTTTCTATCATGTCAATATTATATCAATTTTCGCACCTTATGTCAAGAATAATCTATAACCCAGTCAAAAATAGTTCTTGACACGAATAGAAATTTCGTCTATAATATACTTATGAAATGGACAGATGAAGAAAAACAATTTTTGAAACGACACTATAATGATATGTCAACGGAAGACATTGCATCCAAACTGGGACGCAATCCGTCAAATATCGCCTCACAGATATACTATCTAAGAAAAAGAGGTTGGACTTTCAATGCTAAGAGTGATATTCGAGTAAGAAAAGAAACTCCTCCACATGCATCGACAAAAGTGCATCGTGATAGAACTAAGTATAGGAGAAGCGATGCCAAGTATTGATTCCTCTAAAATGCCTATTGAAAAGGCGATTCGCATATTCCGTAGAAAGTGTGATAACGCAGGAATCAAGGAAGAATGTCGGTCAAGACAGCACTACTCAAAACCATCTGCCATCAAATATGAACACAACAAAAGCACACAAAGAAAACGAGCTAGAGACTTACAGAAAGAGATAGAACTTCAAGAATCTCGAAAAAAGTTTAGAGTTCCACCAAAAAAGAAGAATCGAGGAAGTAGAAGAAGGTAGTTCAACCCCCAAAATCACTACCACCATCTACAACACTAATATATTTTCTTATCAGATGAACCCATACCAAAACACAAAATCATACCCCTCAGAAAAACACTTCTTGATTTATGATAAAAGTTGTGATATAATAAATACATAATTTAGATTATAAGCCAATACAAACTACCGATTATGGATGTTGCTTCTAATCTGGGAATCGACATATAGGAGCGTAAGCGGATATATGGAGTCCCTAACTAGGAAGAAAAACAATCCATTAATTGTATAAACCAAATCATACAAGATAACCAAGCATAATCTAAAATATCCTAAGAGTCAACTCTGACTTAATTAACCAACTAAACACTAATAACTTTCTACAAATTCGTCTAAAGATTACTAAACTTCGTCCAACCAAAATTTTTTAAAGGCGTAAAAAAGCCCAATCTAAGTTGGGCATAATTTACTCTGCTTCTAGCTATGCGTTAGGACTTCTTATAATGTTAGTATCTTGTAAAATACGGATACGTTGTGTCTCTACTGTCTCGCGATGTCCGTTAGCAAACTTTAATCTCATTTGGAACCCCGTTGGGGTTTCGATAAGACCAAGTGCTTCCGCATACATTCCATGCTTTAAGAGCTTATCATTTCTTCTATCTTTTGTTAGTTTTGCTACTCTCATATTTCTCCTAGTTTGATTTCTTCTATACTGTAAAGAAGGACTTTGAGCGCTTCTTTCGGAGACTTTTCTAGTCCACTTAGGCTTTCATAGTCCTCGTTTAACTCCTCAGCAATGCTAAGCACCAGCTGGGACTTGGTGACTGGTTTCTCTCCAGTTTTTGTGACGTACTCTGTTTTCTTGTACACGCCTTCTCTAGACAACTTACCAATAATAGATTTTACACTCTTATTTAGTTCATCTGCTAGTCTTTCAACTGTATCTCTACTGGGGTTTAACCTGTATTGATTAGTCATCATCTCTACTTGTTCTTCTGTATAATTTAATGCCATGAGTCCTCCCACTCTTTTACCTTTTGTTTTACTCTATAAGTGGATATTCCCCACTCCTCTGCTGCTACTTCAATAGCTTCTTCAGTTCCGTACTGTTCTTCCCAATCCCAGAACTGCTTTTCTTTAGTTGAGTCTTGTGTATGCATCTATCAACTCCTCTCCTACTAGTCTTGCTCCGAACCATTGTGTGTTATCACCAGTTTCGCAGTCAGTTCTATTTATAGTTCCGTTATTGTACTCAACATCTACTACTTTTCTAGTATTGTTGGTTGTATCATACCACATAGAACTGCAACTATGCCCATGAATACACTTAACACTTCTTGCCCATTGTTCTGCTCTAATCAATAAGCGTTGTCTTTCTACTCTTTCCCAGTACTGACTCATTACCACTCTCCTCTATCAAAGAAATCGTACACATAATCGTCACATATTTCGTTAGGATATATAAATCCATCTTCGGTTTCGTACTCTCCATACCAGTCAAAGTCTTCTACTTCAATATCTATCTCGGGGTAGTTCTCTTTGAAGCGAATATTTATGTCTTCACCTTCAATTTCTTCAAAATCTACACATGCTATCCACTCTCCATCATGCATCTCTGTTTCACAGGTAGCAACTCCTACAAAGTTTCTGAACTCATCTTCATATGTCATTCTAGTATTGACACTATGACCACATTCCTTACTTATTGCTACTGATAAATACTCAAACATTGGAATTGGAGGACTCCAAGCACTATAACCTGATAATGAACAGCTATCGTGGTCTTCTAGATGACACCACTTGGCTCCTACATTACTGCAATACCAATCCCATGAGTTATCTTCAGTATAATCGTTAGGCATAAAAGGTTGTTCTTCTAGTTCTACGATTTCTCGTACTGTATAGGGCTCTATGGGTTCTCCTGACCAGTTGGTGGTTACGGTTCTTTCCTCAGTCTTTACTAAGTTTTCCATTACTTCAGCTTCATTCTCAGTAATGTTAAAATATACATGATTTGCCATTACTTCACCATCCTTGCTAATTGTGCTTCTTCTATTTGTTGCTCTTGTCTTACCATTTTATTTAAATCTGGTATATTAGGTACAACTTTTGCTAATAGTTCTTCTGCTTCTTTACCTTCTTTGATGATTTTTTGTAGCATTTCTATGCCTTGTAAACCATACTTTCTAAGCTCACTCCAAGGATGTGCTGTTTCATCAAGTCCACCTTTTGCCGCTTTAAGACTAGCTCGGTGTTCTATATCAAACTGTCCCCACCATTCTTCGTCGTCTACACACTCATCAAGACACTCTGCATACGCTGGTAAATATCCAGTCATATATCCATTGTAATGATGAAACTTTAGGTTTGTAAAAGTTTTACAGTCTCTACACCACTTCATTGTTGGTACTTCATGAACTTCTAAATCACTTATTATATTAAGTGCGTTTGTTTTTTTCCACCTAAACATTGGATTCATCATATGTCACCTTCCTGTCTTACTTCACTTCTGATTACCTCAAAGCCATTAGGATAACGCTTCTCTAGTTTGTTAATGTTCTCATCCATCACTTCTTCGGGGGTAAAGCCAAGGGCTTTGCATCCCTGTACCCAATACCACAACACATCTCCTAACTCTCTTTTCATGTGAAAAATCTCGTCGTCTGTGAACTGTGTATCGTTTTGGAATACTTTTTTCTTTACTACTTCAGCGAACTCTCCAGACTCTGCCATCATTCCTATCAATGCAGTCATTAATCTTGCCATGTCTATTTCACAGTCAATCATCACTCCATTCTGTATAGTATGGTTTCCCATTAGTTTGTCTAGTCTGTCGCACATTTTAGTCGTATCTTTACTTGTTTCGGATGTGCACTGATCTACGAACTTCGCATAATCATTTATCTTACTTGATATCACTCTGTTTACTGGTTTATCGTACATTATGCTACTCCTTCACTGATTTCAGAGATGAACTTCTCTGCTTTTTGAAGTGCTTCCCACTTCTTTCTATCTAGCACTAACTCATCATCTCTCAGAAAGTCTCCGTTTTCTAACTTAATCCACATATGTACTGTGTTTCTTGCTGGACACTCACCTTGCCATGCTTGTTTAGTATCTGCTGGGTACTTTATTTCTTTTATGACACTTCCGTTTGCGAACATACCAATCGCATAGTGTCTATTGTATTTACTTGCCAATGTCTTTTACCTCTTTCTGTGGTATCACTTGATATGCACCTTTGTTATAAGCAATCGATACCGTGTATTGCTTTGATACTTCTTTTTTATACGAGTTATCCGTTGGTGTCTTATATTTTCCAATCGGCATACTAGGTATTTCACTCGCTTCTTTAAATTGTTTTGTTTCTTGTTTTGCGAAATTTGGTTTCGCTTTCTTACTTGCGTATAGTTTCTTTACTTTACGCTTACGACCATGTTGGTCATACATCATACTGCCTTTAATCATAGTATTCTCCCAAGTATAAAAACCTGTAGAATTAATACTAATACTGGCACTACTGTTCTAATCAGTTCCATACGATACTTCATATCTCGTATGTTCTGCTCTAATACCTTTGATTTTTTAGTCATCTTCTAACTTTAACTCCTCTGGCAATCTAATGCCATTTAATTCACATAACCTGTTGAGCATGATTTCATACTCACAAGTTAAATCTACTACCATATCGTTTAGTTCTGCCAAGTCATTTAGGCACAACTTTATTTCGTGTTCACACTCTACTAGTGCATCACGAAGTTTCTTTGCTTCGGTGACTGTGGGAAACTGTATTACATCTCCCATTATTTCCACCTCGGCAAGTTAAGTGCCACTATAAATAGTAGCACTGCTATTGCAAAATATACTTCGAAACCTAACATTATCTGCCCTGTCCCTTGTATTTCTTGAATGAACGCTTCTTGTTCTTGTTCATATTCAGACTGACTCTGTTGTGCGAATCGCCTTGTGAAGTTTTCTTCTTGTGTGATTTGTGTGTGTCTTTACTTCCCCATCTCATGATTGTACCTCACTTGGGTCAACCCATACTACTTGAACTTTGCGTCTTGCGAGTTCGTTTAGACACTTCTGTCTTTGTTTTGGTTTAGTTCTATCCTCGTTGATCACTTTGAACAGTTCTTCTTTTGCCACATCTTTGATGTAGAAATGCTTGTCTTTCAACTTTGAAGCCTTTACTCCTCGTTTGAATACTTTTTCACTTGGTTTAAATTTTGTTGGCATTACGCACCTCCTTTTAGGTCTAATTCTGTTTGTCTCTGCTTCAGAAAGTCACTAACTTTCTCAAACTCCTTTGTCTCTGCGTTCCAGAGATTGCCTCTTATAGGTCTTTGTTGGTCTACTGCATCTTTGATGCGTTGGTTTAGTGTGTCTACTAGGTGGTCGTAGATTACCTCTAGCATATACTCGTATGTTGGGTCTTCGATTGTATTGTAAGCATACTTCATACTTGCCATAACAAATGTTTCACTTACATCGTCGATGTCGCAAATAAACTCATCTTCGTCTTTCTCGAAAGCGTTCCAGTATGAGAGCGACTCTCGTACATCTTCAGTTGTCATAACACCATACACTATTGCGTTATGATTGTCTTCCCAATTTGATAATTCTTGCCACATCATAATTTTAATCTCTCCTTTTTTTAAATATAAGTATATTATACAGATGTTTGACCTGTTTGTCAAGAACTATATTTAATTATGTTTGGAATTTTGATGTTATGTTTTGGTGGGAATAAAAAAAGGCAGGTAAAGGATTGCTTTACTCTGCCCTAAAAACTCATCAATAGATTGGTTTTTGAGTGTCGCACATTGGTTAATTACTCCTAATGTACTTGCGATGGTAGTCTTACAGCTAAGAGTGTAGAGACTTAAGGATTACTAACTCATTCTTAACGAATGTAAGCGTTCTGTTCCATGTCGGACCGAAGTCCCCATCCGAAGATGCTGTTTCTTCCCACTAGTAGACGATACTGCTACTCGCTAATTAATATGCTCTCATTACTTGTTGGACTTCGTCTATCGACTACTGCCTCGCACACTGATTAATAAAGTTGCTAACTGCCCCCTGATACTCTACCATTCATTCGATTATGTCTCGTTGCTCCACTTCTTCCCAACCCCTTGGGGTAGTACTGTATGTGGCGATTCCTACTCGATGGCACTGCTAACTGTTTACTATACGACCGAAGTCCGTTTCAACAATCGTCATCATGCAATTGGTTTGGTTCTATCTCCGCAGATTAGCGTGGAGTTTCCATTCTAACTCCTTGCCCTTGCTACTGATATTTAAAGTACGATATAGCGCTTCGTCTACGAGATAGTCTGGTCATTATCTACGCGTCAATTACCTGTCGAAAAGTCTTGTTTAGGAATTACTCTTACGACTATGCTGTCCTTTCCGTTTTTACGATATGCTCTCGCTGTTCAGTTCAGCACTCAATGGTGGCAACTACAGCACTACTTATCACTACATTCTTAGGTAATCCTACTCTCCCTTTGACAGCTAAAGCTGAATCGCTGGGCGTGGCTTACAGTAGATTTATCGAATACTGCGTTTTTCCATCCTCTCGGCACATATTGTACTGCCGGTTCGCTTCCCTTGTTTTACGACTATACTTGCGATACATAAGACAATGTCGAGTCCTTGCTTTTTAAGGTGTGTCTGTGCTTGACCAATCACCATAGTAGAAAAGAACTCTCGTTTATTTTTTCGCTACCACTTTCAATCCCGAAGGAGTCTGGGTGGGTCACTGCTGAAACATTAATTTTTGCGATTTAATGTTCTTTTCTTTGTTTCTGAATATATATTATACTCAATGTCTAACCATTTGTCAAGAAGAATTTTGATTTATTTACTACTTGGTAGCAAATTCTTTAACTCAGTCCCAACGGGGTGTCTAATTTAAAGTTTTCTTCTTTTCTAAATATAAGTATATTATACAGACTTTCTTACCATTTGTCAAGAACTATTTAGGAGAACTTGAAAATACTTTACATTTTAAGGTGGCAGTTCAATTCGAATGAACCTTCGGAAAGTTAGGACAAGAGTCGAACTTGCTACTTTCTTTTTAGATGTGCTTCCGTAGTCACTTCCTGCTTTCCAGTTGCCACTTTAAAATGTGATGATTAGGTCATCACTCCAGTCTATAGGCGACTAACCCACTCAATAAATCTCATTAGGAGGTGGAGTGCAATTATGAACCCCACCATTCCTACGAGTTCCACTAGGAATTGATTGCGTCAACTAACTTCTGTAAGTCTTGCTTGCCTGCTTTCACTAGAGTCGGTACTTCAATGTCGAAGTGAGAAGCAATTGCACTGACGAGTTCTGCTTTAGATACTACAGGTTCGCCTGATTTAGTTGTTCTCGGTTGTGCTTGGTACACGCCCTCTCTTGATAATTTAGCAATGATACTTCTTGTAGTTTTGCCGAATTGCTGTGCTAATGAGTCGACAGTGTCTCTGTTTGGTTCTGCTGTGTAAGCTTCTACCATTTGTGCTACCATCTCATCTGTGTAATTTTTAACTGTTGTTGCCATGTTTTTGCCCTTTAATGTTTGTTTGTTTTTGTTTATAAATATATTATACTCAATGTCATCAAGAATGTCAATAACTTTCCAAAAATACTTTGCAATTCCTTTAGACTCTAAAGCGTTATCTTGCAGTAATGTTGGGGTTATCTCTTGTTCTCTCTTTTTCATAATATGTATATTATACGCGCTTTGTATAAGTCTGTCAACAATTACAGCGAATTATTTGTAATTTATCAGCAAATACTTCGGGGGCCGGGACGCGAAACCTGCTCGGGGTTTCCCCAAATTTCCCCAAAAAACGCAAAATAACTATTGACAACCCCGCCAAAGTGTGTTAAAATAGGATTAGCTCGTAAAAACATCGTTTTAGCACTTCGTTTTCGCACTTTGGCGCAGATAGCATCACTTTCGCACTTCGTTTTGGCACTTCGGCGCCCCCACTACGGGGTTTTACAGGTTTTTGGTCGTCTGAAGTGCCCATTTTAGTGGGTTTGTGCAAATTTTCGCCAACTAGACTCGTAAGATTATAATTTCTGACGATATTTTTGAAAAAACTATTGACAATTTTCCTAGAGTGTGATAAAATCGGCGCGATTTGCCAAAGTCGACAAAAGTTCCTTAAAATAATTGAATTATTTTCGCTGTAGGTATAGACAACCCCGACCAAAGTCTGTATAATATACCCATATTTAGGAGAAACAAAATGGAAAAAGCAAAAACAACAAAAGTCGCTAAAAAAGCAGAACCAACAAAAGTCGCATTAGTGCGTGCTTTAGAAGAGAAAATCGGAACAACTGTCGGACACCTCAACTCTTTAGAAAGAGCAAACAAAGAAACAATTGTTCGCTTAGCAAAACTCTTCAGCTAAAGTGACAAAAGTCGAAACCCACTTCGGTGGGTTTTTTATTGCCTTTAAATGATAGTAAGTACTCACTATCGCTGCAGCGGGGCTGGCCAAGTAGACTAATGTCCCAAAAGTTTTTTCAAAAAAGTGAAAATAATCCTTGACCCCGACCAAGATTTGTGTTATAATGGGCGCCGCTGGCTTCATGTAGACACTGACATCGTTTCGTTACTGCACTGTCCGGCGCAGGTCCACGTCACATCGTTTCGTTACTGCACTGGTCGGCGCCTTCGGCGCATATAAAAAAATTTTTAAATTTTCCAAATGAGAATGATTATCATTTATAGTAAGTGCTTACTATCATTTTGATCTGAAAAAAAATCGGAATGGATCAAGATTTCTCTCAACCCATTCCGATCAAAAATCCAACATTACAAGGATTTATTATTCTTCAAAATATCCAAAGCCATTACAAGCCGAGCAGTCATCAATTAAATAATCTCCATTAATATTAATTGATTGCCCTCGCCCATTGCACGACATACAAGGGATTTTAATTCTTAGTTTTTTAGGAATGGGCGATTTCTCGCCCTCTAAGATTTCCTCTTTATCAATATGCACGATACAATGCCCCATTCTCATAAGGCTCATAACAATAGGTAGCTTGATTATATTGCTTACCTAATTCAGCTATTGCCTTTAGATTATTAACATTGTCATCATAGAAAACCTTATCGCATTTTGCATAAGGTCTTAACCTATAAAGATATGCCAATTGATTTTGCTTTAATATCCAATCGCTAGTCATACAGTCAACAGGTCTTGATATTAATTTATCAAATAATATCCCCATTGAAATTAACCATTGATAGCGAACACCACCAACAGGAATAACATCAGCAGTACATAAAATAACCATATCGCCATTTTTATAATGCTGATTGCATTGGACAGATAAAGGCATTAAATCATCTTGCTCAATTAATAACCTCGTGGAATTTTTTCTCCATGCTTCAAGGTCTATTGAGCCATCAGATTTAGATAAATGCCTATGACTAGAATTAACAAGCGTTCCATCAATATCATAAATATAGATAGTAGGCGTGAGATTATAAAATCTCTCAATGTTCGCTCCACATTCATTTTTTAATAAGTTCAT